>Ga0307992_1001962_pt1 | contig 11889 bp, 13 predicted proteins | sample EllFjometagen133_FD_203162 | JGI IMG/M metagenome (GOLD analysis project Ga0307992, IMG submission 203162) | Marine microbial communities from Ellis Fjord, Antarctic Ocean - #133 | ecosystem: Environmental > Aquatic > Marine > Unclassified | place: Southern Ocean | collected 2014-10-08
CATATAAGTCTTCTCTCAAGTCTGGACCACAAAAAACTTTACCCATCATTCCCATTTTAGCACCGAAATAATCTTCTGCTCTATGGCTCATGGTTCCGTAAATCCAGTTGCCACCTTTTTCAGTTATTGCATTTTGAAATTGGGAGACATTTCTTATCGCTCCACCGTTCTGCACACCCCAATATACTACTCCGCCACCATCATCACAGATGCCAGTACGAATTATGGTGTCGACAAGGTAAGACATGGATTCAAAATGCTTAGGATAACAATCAACCGCAACGTTGATTGTGTGTCCTGTTTTTTCGCCACTTCTCTCAATCAGAACCGAAGCATAAGCCATAGCTATCAAAGCCGAAAGATCAGGATTTTCTTGCCAAACGCTAGATCTGATGTCATACCACATGATCTCGCCAAACAGTATGGTCTCAATGTCATCAACATTGTCCTTTAGTTTTTTTATTAGTTCTAAAACTTCCGGTTTCAGTTTTTCATCACCATCAACCCCCTGAGACTCAAGCTTTAATCGCCTGCCAAAAGCATCTGTCTCTTTTGGCCCAGCCGGGATAACATCCCCTCCTCTGCGCCCTAGTTTTTTTACAATGTTAATTGAATTTTGTTGTGATTTTGTCATATATTACATACTTATAATTTTTTTATTTTTCCTACTCTCCTCTGCTGCAAAAGCCATCTTGTGACTAATTATTGACTCAGTCAATGGTGTCATTAGTGACTTATTATTATTTATAAGGCTCTCTGAAAAATCATGCATTAATCCGTAATCTCCACCACCATGTCGCGATTTACCGTCAAGACTATTATTTTTTGTATCAACTCTTTTTGTTTTATCATTGAAAAAAGAGTAAATATTCAGAAATCTAAAATCCCCCATAATCTCTCCCTTTGTGCCCATTATCCTAATCTGACGCTTGCCGTTTATATCTTTTTTATTTCCGTGGGTAAAAGCTGACAACACAAAACTTACTTTTTCTTCTTTTTGAAACTCTACATTTACTACCTGATGATCGCAAACATCATTGTCGCATTGATACACACATCGACCAAATTGACTACTTTTAATTTTTTTTAGTATTCCTGACCTGGTCAGATTGTTAGTAATAGTAGAAGTGGGCCAGTCTTTGTTGAATTTATTCAGATAGATTTTTCTTGCCGAAAAAGGACAGCTTTTTTCAATTTCACATCCGTCAAGACAATATTCAGTACTACCCTTAGGGGAATTTTCTTTCCTGAAATACTTCAATGAACCGAACGAAGACACATGTTTTGGACGGCTACCAATCAACCAATAAAATATGTCCAAATCGTGACAAGATTTTGTTAAAATTATTGGACCAGATGTTGATTCTTTCCTCCAGTTTCCTCTTACGTAACTATGAGCAAAGTGCTTGTGACCAATAGGTTCTATCGCTTGAATATTGATAATGTTTCCAATATCACCTTGGTCAATAATTTGTTTCAATTTTTTAAAATATGGAGTATATCGCAAAACATGGCAAGTCGCGATAATCTTTTTTGATTTTTGCGCAACTTCAACCATTTCAACGCACTCTTTTTCGTTCGAAGATAAGGGCTTTTCAACCAAGATATGATAATCTTTTTTAACTGACAGCATAAAGGGCTCATAATGGTCGCCATCCATAGTAGAAATAATCACAGCGTCCGCTAATTTATCAATTTTCAATGCTTCTCGCCAATCATGAAAACATTTGTCCTTAGCAATACCAAAACTTTTCGCAAACTTTTCTCTTTTTATTTTGTCTGGTTCTGCGACAGCAACAATTCTTATCCGATCTGGATGATATTTTGAATATTGGGCATATGCTCTGCCCCTGTTGCCCACACCAATTATTAACACACTTGCCTTGCTCATTGTTTCCCTTCAAATACTACTTAACTTTCAACAACGCTTCAAAAGACTCACCTGCATTTTTTATGTATTTTATCCACAGATGCTTCTTTTTTCGAGATATTTTTGTAAACATCAATATAGTTATTTACCATTTTATTTAATGAAAAGTTATCCTCTACATGTTCACGACATTTTTTTCTGTCTATCTGATCAATTTTATTCATAGCTTCGGCCATTGATTTCGGGTTGTCTGGCTCAACTAAGTATCCCGTAACACCATCTTCTATAATCTCCGGAGCGGATGCAGTGTTATACGCTATCACAGGCGTTCCAGAAGCCATAGCCTCGATCATTACAAGGCCAAATGCCTCATCGTACTTTATCGGCATTAAAAGAGCCTTTGCCCTGGCCATCTCTTCCGGCACATCATTCCTCTCTACTTTTCCGATAAAATTCACGTTAGGGCTTTTGGAAGCCGTCTCAATCACCTCTTTGTAATAAGAGTCATCTTTCATATACTCAGGCAAGTACCCCCCCAATCGTAGCTTCTCTCCCGATATATCGGCAGCTTCGATAGCATCCATTTGTCCTTTTTCGGCTATTATTCTGCCTATATGCAAAAACTCATCGCTGGGATTGTTATTGAATTCATACTTACTGACATCTAATCCGTGAGGAATAACGGCACTAAAATTAAAATCTGGAGACATTTTTTTTACATATTCACTGGGAGCGATGTAATGCATAAATTTATTTTTTTGATAATACTCCGAAAGAATGTTGTTTTCTCGAATACCATGAAGCGTCGTCACTACTGGTGCTTTTGAATATCTAGCGATTGCGCAGGAAAACGTCGTTGTGTGATCATGCAATATGTCAACATTGTTCTGGTTACAATAGTCTATAAAATCACACATATTTGCTACAAGATACTGGCCGAATTGCCCCGAGTTAAGCACTTGATTGTTAATATCGATATCATATTTCGGAGACACGATATTAAAACTGTCGTCAGACTTTGCCTCTGAAAATATTGTGACTTCATGTCCTTTTGTTTTTAGCTCTTCCGATAATTTATAAATAAAATATTCTGTAGCCTTTACGGTATCCCTTGTTACCGAATGGTAGCCGGGGGTAAACATTGCAATATGCATTATTTCTCCATTTCTTTTAGCTTGCTGAAGTTACTAACGATCTGTTTGTATAAATCATCCATTATATCCGGCACTGATGCGTTGTTGATAATGTCCCTTTTGTTCATAAGCTCATTTATATTCTCTTTTATCAACTGCCATTCAAAATAATCTCTCAACAAATTTACGTTAAGCGCATAGTAAAACGCATACGCATCTTCTTCTTTTTGACCTTCAACCAGATTAATAATTCTCTTCCGTGTTTCGTCATTATAGCTTCGAATATACAAAAAGGATAAATCAAATCCGTAACAAGAAACGTGCGAGCTCTCCCAATCAATTATTTTGATCTTGCCTTCATTCAAAATTATATTGCCTGGGTGCATATCACCATGAGCATAGTATTTTGAATTCGGTTTTTTGCAATTTTCTAGATACTTTACGATTGAGGCAATCTTGCCGTTGCTCGCCAAAGCAGACGACTTACCAGCTATCAAGTTTAAGAGCTTTATCCAGCCCTCTTCAGTCATTGTATCAAATGCTTCCTCAATAGTGTCGTTCTCCACGCTTGATTTGCATATCTTCTCCAAAGCATCAAGCAACAAACCAAAATCTGTATCATTTTTAAACTGGTAAACATTGCCCAGCGGCTCGCCTGTGATATATTTATAAACTAACCAAGCATAATTTTCATCAATTTCGCATGTGATTAATTCCGGCAATATGTTTTTTATTGGGTCTGGCCTATTTTTATAGAGAAATACTTCTCTTTGCACAGATTTGATTAAAGCCCCAAAAGCAAAACGAAAAATAGATACTTTGGTCCCAAATTCAACTAATGCGGAAGTAAATAGTTTTTTAGTTCTTTTCCTGAAAAATAACTCAACATCTTCGTCAAGAGAATAGTTATTAAATTTGCATATGTTGTTTATCTTTTCAATTGCTTGTGTTTTGTCGAGCATAGTTAAAAAAACATTAATATATAGTTATCAATACTTGCGCTTTTACTGTTGCAGTCCTTCAATAACACTCGAATTCCGCTCTTTCCAGCCTCGTGACATCTTAACTATCTCGCAATACTGATCAACAATCTTTTCTCTATCTTTACCGATAGATATATTTTGTCCTGCAATCCGATATTTGATCAATTTCTTATTTGTGTAAGAAAAATTATATCCCTTCGACATTAATCGAGACATCAAATCATAATCTTCCGCATATCTAAAAAATTGATTATAGGGGTTATCTAATAACACTTGCTTTCTTAGCGCTACCGTAGGATGAGGAATGAAATATTCTTTTTTCATCCTTTTCAACGTTGCAGGGGCAATCGGAGTTTTTCTATCTCTTATTGTCCCAAGCTCTTCTTCCCAAATATCAATTGATCCATAAAAAACATCGAGTTTCGGATTATTATTGAATGCCTCGATTGTAATTGAAACCCTATCAGGATAGCATATATCGTCGTCATCCATTATCGCCAAAATATCACATTCTGACATAACAGCACCAAAGTTTCGTGCGCAACTGGCACCATGTCCATGATCGTCTAACAATTCATAGTATCTAAGCCGATCGTCGCCGTACCTCTCAATTATCTTCTTTGTCTTGTCGCTTCCATGGTCATTAACTATTATCGCTTCCCATCTTTCATCGTTCTGACTTATAAAAGAATCAATTAAATCTGGAATGTATTTTTCCCTATTTTTTGTAGCAACAATAAAACTCACGAATTTTTTAAGCATGACTAATCCTTTTTTGATATAATTATTATGTAGTAATAACATATTATCAAAAATCTCATAATCAAGGAAATATATGAAAAAAGTGTCCTTCGTAGTTCCAGTTAAAAACGGTGAAAAATTTATTAAAAAAACTATCGATTCATTGCTCGCTCAATCATATGACAATGTCGAGATTGTTATATCAAACGATCACTCTACTGATTCAACAGTAGATATTATTAAACATATTGCAAGAGATAAAAATAATTTCACAATACTTAACAATCCCAAAGGAATTACAGGAGAGGCCGCAACTAGGAATTATGCCACTTCAAAATCGTCTGGTGACATCATTCTTCCTACTGATGCCGATGATCCAAATGAAAAAAATCGCGCGGAAGTCACAGTTGATGAAATTAATAGAACAAACGCTGATATATTCTACGCTACGCTTACTCATTATTACGAAGAAAAACAAAAGTCAGAAAGAAGATTTTTTCAACCCTACAAAAAAGAATTACTGAGACATATTAATTATATTAACCACGCAGGATCATCGGGGTACACAAAAAAGACCTTCACGAGGCTTGGAGGATATGACGAAAATATCAAAATTGGGACTGATTACGACTTGTGGCTAAGAGCTCAAGAGATGGGGCTGAAATTCTGCTTTCAGAATAAAGCATTGGCGAGATACACTATACACTCTGGACAGATGACCAATGTTAATATCCACGAGAGACATAAATGGCTAAAAATAATTAGAAAAAAACATTCGATTTTTTCAGTAAGCGAAAAATACGTGCGAGACAATGCTAATAAAAAAACCGTTGATATCTTTATTAACAATAAGTACTATAGAAATATTTGGTTTTCTGACGAATCCATTCCGCGCGCTTGACTATATACTAATCATAACAATTTTATCATGAGGATAATTTCTTTTTTGCCACAGATTTTTCACACGATTATTAAACAAATAAAAAACTATCCTGTTTAACATGCCGTGACCACAAAAAAGAACCTGATTCGAATCACTTGATTTGTCTTTTATAATTTCTAAGCCTGTTTCAATCCTCAGCTTAACGTCGGAGTAGTTCTCTCCATTTGGAAAATCCCATTTTTCGATATCTCCATCATAAAATGCTTTGGCAGCTTCCGGAAAAAACCTTTTGACCTCTTCTTCAGTGTGGCTTGCAAAATCACCAATATCTATTTCTCGAAGCTCAAAAATCTTTGTTAGCTCAATGTTTTTTTGCAATTCTTTGTTAATAATTTCTGCAGTTTCAACTGATCTTTTCAGATTACTACAAAAAATATTGTCGTAGCCACCTAGCTCATTAATTTTCTTAGCCAGTTGTCTTGCATTACTAACTCCTTCTTCCGCTAACTCATCATCAATACTGTTCCCGGCAAAAATGTGCTTGGATTCATCTCCTAAATTATGCTTCGACTTACCATGACGAACAACAACTATTTTCATTATTTCCCTATTCGATTAATGCTAGTATTTCAGCTAACACACCAATCGTTTTGTCTGCAGCCTTCTTCGTCTTGGCTAAGTCAGGATCATAAGCTATGCCCATTCCAGCTTTTTTAAGTAATGGTATGGCCTTGTCGCTTCTAGCAATCATCATTGTTTCTTCACTTGATACATCAAAATGTTCCAGCATTCTATCGAAACTTTTTTTCAAGGCATCTTCAAGATTTTTTTGGTTCCATTTTTTTCTGGAAACGTTAGTGATTCTACCAGTTATTTTACCTGCTTTTTTTTCCAGTTCAATACAATCATAAAAATCCACTCCCAACTCCTCTGCAATAGTTTTTACAATCGGACAAAAGTTTGATGATATTATCGCAACTTTTACCCTTCTTTTTTTAAGCGAGTTTATCACCTCTTTGGCATACTCGGTTAAAGGCACATCCTTCAAAGAACTAGCAATGTCTCCTACATCTATCCCCTTAAATTCGGCAGAGGTTGCATTTATAAATCTTTTAAAAGATAGTTTTGACTTCTTGTGAAGTTCCTCGGGGCCACGAATCTTCTCTTTAATTCCAAGTTCATTAAAAAGATATGGTAACGCTTCTTTTTTAAGCAAAGTATCATCCAAAGTAAAAACTACTAATTTGTATTTTGTGTGAATTAATCCGGCTTTCTTTATCATTGTCTCCAGCACCTGCTCCGCCATTTCGGCCTTTTCCGCCATGGGCCTCGCTTTGTGCTCAAGCTCGCCGATATCCACCTCTTTTATTCTAAGCCCGGCATCAATTGCATCTAAAAGGATGCCAATGTCTACGCCCCATTTCTCCTCGAGATCCACAGTCTGCAAAAACTTTTTCGGCGCACAAACTTGACCAGATATTGGTTGATCAAAATACATATCAGGGAAAAGAATCTTCATCATCGGCTTAACCGCAATTTCCGTCACTCTTCCTCTGGCTAGTTTAAACGATCCCCTAGAAACATCTACTTCGTCATTTAATACTGGGTCAACTATTTTTTTTATTTTGTTCTTACTGATGTTCATCAAATCAGCATCCAAAAATAAAATTATATCACTAGTCGCATTTTCAATACCGGTTTTTAAAGCTTCGCCTTTCCCTTTGTTTTTTTGGTGTTTGATATAAATAAATCTTTTATCTTCAGAAAACTTTTTAGCCTTTTTTTTTGTATCATCTGAGCTTCCATCATCAACTAATATAAGCTCATCGAGTTCATTGATTTTTAATAACTCCGAAACTACATGACCAAATCTATTCGCTTCATTATAAGCTGGTATTATTGCGGTAAAATTTTTATTTTCGCTTTTCATAAGATTAGCTTCTGTCTCCCTTAACAACACACATAATATTATCTGCCTTACTGTCAAAATAAAACACTTCTTCGGGATTGAATGTTCGGACCAAATATTCCTCCCATTGATCATAAAGCCACTTGTTCCTATACACTTTATGATCACCAGAATCCCAATAACCACGGTTTTTCTTAGAAAAATACGGCAATCCAAATATTACATAATCAGCCCTTTGGGATTGAATGTTTATCATTTTTTTTACATCGTCCATATCTTCAAAATGCTCAACCAGACCATGATGAATAATGGCACCGAATTTCTTATCTTTCAAATAATCATCTTCAAGCAACTTAAATGTATCGAGGATTCTAAACTCTACTTTATCTGGATTACCAAACTTATTCACATTCATTTCTGCCGCTTTTAGTAAGTCCTTGTTTACGTCTGTTGCAATAATATCATATTTATTTACCAGCGAAGCAACAGTCAACAATTTACCTGGACCAGTGCCTATCTCCAACAAGCTTGAATCGCTTGGGACATATCTATAAATTGTATTAAAAAAATCTCTGAAATCCGTGTCATGTCTTCTAAACTCTTTTTCGCCTAAAATTGCATCCGGATAAAATTTTGTCCAATCTTCATTAGTCGGGTTCTTCATCATGATTACTCCCAATTTACTATATTAGTTTTGATTCTTATCGGGCTTTCTAAGGTATTCTGCTGCTTTTTCAGGTGACATTATGTCAATTACCACATCTGACCCTAACTCATAGCCTCCATAATTTGCAGCTCTTGGGGCTATTTCTAAATGCCAATGATATGAAGCGGAATCTTCTGAAGTTGTAGGCAAAGAATGAATCCAAAAGTTAAGAGGTATGTTCGGTATATTTTTGTTCATGCTAACTACAACTTCGTTCACCGCATCAGCCAATTCGTTTAACTTGGTTTTTGATGTATTTTCAAATTGACTCTCGTGCGCTTTCGGTAAAACCCATGTCTCCATAGGAAGCCTAGATGCAAAAAACGTAAAAGCTACAAAAGATTTGTTTTCATACACAACCCGCACTTTTTCTTTCAACTCATGTTTTACCATATCACAAAATACGCATATACCATTAATCCCAAAATATCTCTCTGCCCCATCCATCTCTCTGCCCACCATATTGGCCAATATGTCTGTTCCAAAAATCTGTGCATGTGGATGACTTATTGAAGCCCCTGCAGTTGCCCCATGATTATATATCGGCATAATAGAAATCACACCTTTTTCTTTCTTAATAGCCAAATATCTATCTTGCAATACTTCGAACATCTCTCCTAAGTCTTTTTTTGGCATATCCACTAAAGAGCTATCGTGATCGTTGTATACAATAACTTCGTGGTCTCCCACAGCAGGCCTAGCTCTATAAAATCCTTTTTCTGGATAAAAACTTCTGATTTCAGCTTTAGTTTCATCCTCCACGAAGGCTGGAAATTTATTTTCAATAACATAAAAATTTTTCGTTTTAGCTTTACGCACTTTTTCGTTTTTCTTATAACCATCTGACCCAACACAGAAAGGACACTCTCCTTTCTTGGTCACCTTAACGGATTCTGGAAATACAAAATCATTGGGACGTTTTGCCCGCTCAGGTGCTATAACCACCCAATCACCTGTTATTATATTTTGTCGAAGTTCAGGCACATTCCTCCGTTTACATCTCTTTATATTTACTCGACTGCCCATGACAAATAGCTACTGCCAAAGCATCTGCTGCATCGTCCGGTTTCGGGCACTCTTTCATCTTACACGCTGTCCTTACCATCTCCTGCATCTGAGCCTTATCGGCCCGACCATAACCGGTCAGAGCTTGCTTCACCTGAAGTGGAGTGTACCCAGAAACTGGCAATCCAGCGTTTACAGCGCATACTATAGCTACTCCACGAGCTTGTGCGACCGAGATAATGGTTTTTTGATTTTTAAAAAAGAACAAATCTTCGATAGCGAATTGGTCTGGTTTCTCTTTTTTAATTATATCACAAAGAGAGTTGAATATGTGGCCCAATCGCTCCGGTTGAGGAGTGTTGGCTTCAGTCCGAATACACCCATACTTCAAAGGTTTTATGTCGTGTCCATTCGATAAAATCAAACCCCAACCCATAATTCCTGTACCTGGGTCTATTCCTAAAATCTTATTCACTTTTTTTTCTTTTGCCATAGATAAAATATATCACAAAAAATGCAGGCTTAGCACCCGCATCGCACAAACTTTTTTTTATTGCTTAAAATTAGAAATTAATATTTGAGTGCAGTTTATTCACGTCATCCAGGTCTTCGAGAGTTTCCAACAGACTCAGAGCCTTAGATTTTTCAGCTTCATCCAGGTCAACCATATTTAAGGAAACATAAACCAGCTCCGCCGATTCTATTGTTAGACCTAGTTTTTTTATATTTTCCGAAACAGCGTGTAAATCTTTGTAGCCAGTCGTCAGAACATATTCTTCGCCTTCTAGCTCAAAATCGTCTGCCCCGGATTCGATAATTGCCTCTTCAATCTGGTCATCACTTTTATCGTTTTTACCTTTTGATATTACAATTTCACCCTTTTTTGAAAATTGATATGAAACGCTTCCGGCTGAGACCAAAGACCCACCCAATTTATTTAAAACTGTTTTTACCTCCGTTAAAGCCCTATTTTTATTATCGGTCAAACACTCAATCAACAGCGCTGATCCACCCGGTCCAAAAGCCTCATAGGTTATCTCTTCATAATTTGCCCCCTCAGCGCCCCCGGAACCTTTCGATATTGCACGTTCTATATTTTCCTTTGGCATCGAGGCAGACTTTGCATTCTCTATTGCAACTCGAAGAGAGGGATTCGCACCCGGATCCGTTCCAGCTCTTGCAGCCACAGAGATAACCTTGGAAAGCTTTGAAAAGATCTTTCCACGACTCTGGTCTTCTGCACCTTTTTTTCTTTTAATTTTTGACCACTTACTGTGTCCAGACATGATATTTATTTATCGGTCTCGCATAATAACTATTATCTACGTCCTCGAAATGTTACAATATTTTTGCGTGCATTACAACCTCACACGGAGGCAATCATGCGGATAACCCCAAGAAACGCCGAGATTACAAGAGGCGAGCTTAATGCTTACTTCGTCACAATGATGACCGAGTTCGAAATCATGGAGCTTGATGTCGGTTCCCCTGTTGGAGATACGTGGCAAAACGCTCAACAAATTGCCTTTGCTCGGAGCCCCAGTTACCTTAGATATATACTCGACAAACTGGGTATTGACGAGGTGGCTTCTGAGCCCACAGACAGACAAATGGCCAGGACATGGTTCGCCGACACCAGGGTACAACCTCCCGGCGCCCGGATGTGGTTACACTAACGGCCTCTTTCAACGCCAACTACCGGCTGCTGTCCCCTCGGGACAGCAGCTGACATTTTTTAAAAAGCAATTATAATATCCCCATCTCTGTCCGTTCTTCTAATCTCAGCATTATTCTCCAACAACAAATCAATTATGCTGCTGTGTGGGTGACCAAATTGATTATCCTCCCCCACAGAGACAACCGCCACTTCCGGTTTTACGCTATTCAATAGCTCCTGATTTGTACCGTTACTTGAGCCGTGATGAGCGATTTTGATATATTTTGATTCGATGTTTATCTCTTTCTGCTCTAAAAGCGCCAACATCTCAGCTTGTCCATCGGTTTCTAAATCACCCGTAAACAGTGAGCACTGATCATAGTAACAAAATCTCACAACCTCTGAAGAATTATTTAAATTCTTCATGCTTTCACCGACATATTTATCCCCAGGCCAGAGAAATTGTAATTGTGAGTTTTCAAAAGGTACAAGTTCAAACCCGACACTTGGTATGACCAATTCAATCTCATCATTTTGAACCGTCTCTAAAAATTCCAAATATTCATTGCTAGTATGCAAAACACCGCTGGAATATATCTTGCCGACATCGTACCTCTCCAATATTTGGTTGATCCCCACCAAGTGATCGGCATGAGGATGCGACAAAATCACTAGTTCGATATTTCTATCAGTCATCGGCATCACCTCTCCCAATTTTGCGAGAATTGTATCGTCTGGTCCGCCATCTATCAATATCTGATAATTATCTTTTTGAATTAGTGCCGCGTCCCCCTGGCCAATATCAAAATAATAAAGATTAACTCCGTCGCTTGCTGGACTTTTTGCTAATGATGTCCATACAAACACCGCGAACAAAACCAGTGCCGATAAAACAATTTTTGTAGTTGCTTTCATCTAATAAATTACTTTAAATTTTTTCTTTAAAATTAAAATTGCTGATACTAAAACAATATACAACAATATGCCAACAATAAATAAATT
>Ga0307992_1001965_pt1 | contig 11879 bp, 20 predicted proteins | sample EllFjometagen133_FD_203162 | JGI IMG/M metagenome (GOLD analysis project Ga0307992, IMG submission 203162) | Marine microbial communities from Ellis Fjord, Antarctic Ocean - #133 | ecosystem: Environmental > Aquatic > Marine > Unclassified | place: Southern Ocean | collected 2014-10-08
TATCCACATTTTGTATGGGATAGTTTAGTAAATGAAAAGCCTATGTCTAAACCAAGTAATGAAATACACTATGCTTCATTTGATTTTAAAGACAAAGATGAATTGACAAAAATTTAGAAATTTGTTATAATAACACATAAGGAAAAGAAAAATGTTAGATGCAAAGACAAGAAAGAAAATTGAATTAGTTAATTTTCTTATAACGAGGTCCCCTATTTCACAAATCTCAACGCAAGAGGAAATTGATAATTTCAGAGAGCATGTAGTAACCGTAATGGAATATAATTTTGATGATATAAACAAAGTAAATAAAACTTTAACATCAGTTGACTATGGCAAACAAATATAAAGGGTTTGATTTTAAAACTTGCTTTAATGGACTTGGATTTATTCCTTTTTTTAGTTGGACTGCTCAAATAAAAAACGAGCTTGAAGAAAAACAACTATCCTATTCTTGGTGGCTAGTTTCTCTAAATAAAATTGATTTTGACAACCAAAATAGGTATCAAAAATGGAGTGATGAAAATGTTGAAAAATTTAGAAGTACTTTCGTTACATTTATGGAATATGGATATGACAGACTAGGATTTGATGAAGAGACTAAGTACTACAAATGAAAATAAAAGAAGTTTTAGAAGAAATTGATAAAGCAACAATGTTTACTGAGGAACTTTTTAAGTATGAAGTAAGGAACTCGCTTTTAATTTTTGAAGAAAGTGAAAAACTTGTTTATCCAATTGAAGAGTTCTCAAGTAGAGAAAAGTTTAGTGAATATTTTTTAGAACTAATAGAAGCTGGATATGATAGAGGATATGTAAAATGACAATTGAGGAATCTTGGGAGGCTTTAAACGAAGCATTAAAAGAAGACCAAAGAATAAAAGGATACGCAATCACTTTAAAACTTCTCACACCAGAGGAGGAATTTTTTGTAATCTCTTTAAAAAACTTAAAAAGAAGCGTTAAGGAAATGAATAATATGTTCATAAGAAATTCTCTTAAATTAAACTACGAAGATGAAATAGTCGCTCTTATGGAGGATGAATATGATAGAGGAAGGTTATGACACATAAATCACAAGTTAAATACTTAACAGACAATTTAAAAGAGTATTGTCAAGAAGAGAGTTACTCTTACAGTAAAGATTTTTTTACTTTTTTGTATAGGTTAAGTGAAATTTTTGACCCTTATAGTGGAATACCAAACAGTTTTATTTATATATATTTTGAAAATTTAATGCTAAATTACTATGTAAAAGAAAGAGGAAAAGAACGAGAACTTTTCAGTAATGAAGAATTTAGAGAAGACTTTACTGATTTGCTTGATACATTTTATGATAACCTTATGGATTTTGTTTTAGAGTGTGATTTAAAAGGGATAAGTCTTAGGAGAGATAAATGAAAGAGGAAGACTACGACTTTGATTACCTACGTAATTTAAAAGAAGCATTAAATAGTGAAGTAATGCGTAAAGAAGAGGATTTTAGAGAAAGAATCTCTAATCTTTTAGAACTTGGGTATGACCGTTATGTTAGTCAAAATATAGAGTTAATGGAATTTACATTTGAAGAGATAATTATAAGAAAATCTTCTGATGCTTTTAGAAAAGCAATTGATGAAGGTGTAGTGGAGTTAATACATGCGATTAATAGATGATGAAAATTTAGATAATGTGTATTGCTTTTTTCTAGCATTAGAAAGGTTTAAATGTCTTAACCCAACTGTTCTTCAAGGTCAAGAATATGAAATCATTAGTGATTTTTGTTATTTGGTTAACAAAGGAAAAATGGATTTACACTATCCTGATTTTAATCTCTTTAGTTTTATTAAATCTGACGTTTTTAGAAGCGAATTAGTAGACTTTTTAGAAATTGGGTTTGACAATTGGTTTGACACCAATAGTTTTAATGAAGTCTTACATAGGATGAAAAGCAAAAGATTATGAAAAATGAAAGAATATTTTTAAGCATTAATGATTTAGATTTAGACAATATAGAGGGCGTGGAGGAATACTTTGATATATTTAGGGAGATTTTAGATTTATCAAAAGGTAAAATTAATTCTTTTACTAATAACCAAGGATTGAAATGCTTTGCTTATTCAGAGAAAGATTTTAGAGATAAATTTGCTGAAATTATTGACTTTGGTTATGATTCTTGGGTAGGAATTACGAATGAAAAATACTTTGAAAGTTTAGCTTTAAAATATTTGGAAAATATAGTTTATGGGACTTATGTGCCAAGATATAAAACAAACACAATGGAACATACGAATCCACCCCAATATATGAAAGCATTATTGGCACCTACACCAACTTTACTCAATAAAGGAAAATAATTATGGATAGCAAATGGTTAAGTGGAATTTATAGTTATCCCTCATCACCAGACCAAACAAAAGCAAGAGATTTTGAGATACTAAACGTTTCTGATTACAGGGTTTTTGTAGATGGGGAACCAGTTGCCACAGAAATACCAGTTTTTTGTTATAGCGATTTAGATGATTATAAAAAACTATTAAGAAATTTACTAGAATATGAAAGCAATAGACCATATGGCGGGTTCCTTATAGTTAGAGAAACTGAGCCTAAACATACAGTAGTGAAAGAAGGGAATAGAAATTTAATAGCAAGTCTTTTAGATTATGGGTATGAACATTTTACGATAGAAGAAATATTTGGTTTATGACATATATAGACTAATAGGAGATAAAAAATGGATATTAAGAAATCATTGGAAGAGTTGGCAACAAGATTTGACGCATTGACCGAAGAAAAGAAGGGTCATGAAGTTGCTGTTGCTGGAATCAACGAGGAACAGTTGAGGATGCAGGGCGAGTATAGAGCACTTAATGCTTTACTTCCTCAAGATGATGTAGCACAAGATGAAGTTAAGGGTTAATTGACGTCAATTATTTAAAGGAGCACTTGTTGCTCCTTTTTTTATTTCCATTGTCAAGATATATATAGAAGTAAAAACTTATTTTTAACAGGAGAGATAAAATGAATACAGTAAGAGTAGGAAAACCAAAGAAGAAAGCATCAACAGGCGAATTTAAGGTTCCAGTATATATCAATGGCAAATATAACGAAGAAGAAACTTATTACACCACTGATTTAAGTGAAGCTGTTTCCGCTATGAAAGACATGACTGCTAGATTTAGCAGAAGCAGAAAATACAAGCTTGTTTCTGAAGCATCAGAAGAATTTGAAGATGATTTCGGAAAAGAAGATGATGAAGACATGGACGAAAAGCCAAAGAAGAAAAAGAAAGCAAAGAAATCTAAGAAAGAAGATGACGATGACGAAGATGACTTTGATGACGATGAAGACATGGACGAAAAGCCAAAGAAGAAAAAGAAAGCAAAGAAATCTAAGAAAGAAGATGACGATGACGAAGATGACTTTGATGATGAAGAAGAACCTGATACTATGAAGGAAGACATTCTTAGGCTTTCAAGAACAATAATTTAAATGGTGTTAACCATTTCAATACTTTCTCTTCCCCCTTGCCTGTCCTAACCCGACAGGCTTTTTTATATTAATAAGTAAAGATAAATTTATAGAAGACATAAAGAAAGGAGAATTTATATGAAGACTTATAAAGCAGATGAAGGATTTACTTGGGAACTGGATGGTAAGGAAGTTAGTAAAACCGTATATACACCAGATAATTTTGACAAAAATAGAATAAAGCAAGTAGCAATAAAAGGGTATGTTCCTGTTAAGAAAGAAGAAAAGAAAGAACCAGTTCCTACAAAAAAAGAAGAGCCAGCAAAAGAAGAAAAGAAAGAACCAGTTCCTACAAAAATAGAAGAACCAGCAAAAGAAGAAAAGAAAGAGCCAGTTAAAAGAGCTGCTCCTAAAAGAGCACCTGCTAAGAAAAAATAAAGTATCTAACAAAGAAGGTGGTCCTTATCTAACCGACTCGGATGTGTACGAATAAAGGAGACTTAGGTCTCCTTTTTTTATGTAAAGATAAATATGAAAGAATTAAGGAGTTAATTATGCAAGTAATACAATATGAAGAATGGTTAGAACAAAATAAGCAAAGAGAAGCTTTACACGCTGCTTATTTAGCGTCTGTGGCAGGAGTTGATGGAATAGTTGATATGGATAATTTAAGTGCTTTTCCACCTGTTGGAGTGGTAGGACTTTTATATATAGCAAAAGACACAGGAAAGTTGTACACTTGGAACGTAGCAGAAGAATCTTATGTAAGGGCGGATGCTGGAAGTGATTATACCCTTCCTAAAGCAACTGATGCTTCTCTTGGTGGAATAATTGTAGGAACTGGATTAGAGGTTGCTGAGGATGGAAATTTGTCTATCTCTAAAATACCCACTATAAGGCTTAGTCCATCAACCGAACTAACAGAGGTTCCGTCTATTGAAGAAGATACAGCAGTAATTTGGTATGATTCTACGGTGGATTCTGAAAAATTAAACCTCACTGTAAAGTTTACAGGATTTGAAGCGAAAACGATAGAGTTGACTACTGGTGCTTTAATACCAGAGGCATAAAAATATTTAAGCAAAATAAAAGGGAGACTTTAAAGTCTCCCTTTTTTTATTCTCCACCAGTTCCTTCTCCAGAAACTCCGCCTTCTCCTGCGTATGGAGCATAAGCATCAGGTCCCCAATTTATAGAAACCTTCTTTCTTTTTTTCTTTTTTTTCTTTTTCTTTAAATCTTTTTCACTAAGTTTTCTTGTTAGTATATTTCTTTGAATAGGACCAAACTTAACTGGTACTATATCAAAATTATCTGTGGAAGTTATGGCACTTCCACTTTCAACTGTTTCTATTAGTTTGTTCAATTTCATATTTAATTCCTGTCATACTCTTCATACTTCTTCTTATTTAAAGGAGAAATGTACATGTTTAATTCATACCTCTTACCCATCCCATATACTTGAAAATGAACTGCTCTACCAGCAGGCTCACCATCTTTGGTATAAAGTTGTAAGGTTACTCTTGTAGTTTCACCTTCTTTTGGTCTTTTTGAACCAGACCCAATTTTGTTAAAACTTTCGTTATTGTTCCAATAAAAACCTCTTTTTTCACAAGACGCTTTTGCTTCTGCCACAGCATCAGAATAGGAGGAATGATAAATTGTATAGTCGTCTTTTGCTTCTTCAAGAACACCAGCCATTTCAATTATCATTTCTCTCAATGGATTAACGCTCTCTGTAATTTCAACACCCTTCTTTCTATACATTTCTTTGGCGTAGTTTACTTGACCAATAGCGTCTTCTTTACTATCAGCAAAAATTTCTGCTGGTCTAAATACTTTACCATTCACATAAACTCTAACGCCCCACTCACCATACTCATTCTTTCTTGGTTTAGTAAATTTTACTGTATCTCCAGATTTTACAGGAGTTTTGTCTTGCTTGTTTGACTTTTTCTCTTCTTGGTCCAAGTATTGATTATATTTCTTTTGGTCTGGATAAGTGCTCCCACCATAAATGTCTGATTTTTTAATTTCTTTCTTCATTCTATAACTCCTTATATTTTACCCATACTAACGTATCTGCTTCATAAGACGGCCACCTATGTAAGTCTTTAACTGCTTCATCAAATGTATTAAACGGACCGTACTGGGCATAATTAAATAGCCAGTATTCATTATCTTTTTTTGCTATTAAAACAACATGAGATTTAGAGAAAAATTTCTTTGAGTTGGTTACTATAACTTCCTTTACTTCTTCCCACCCATTGTACTTTAAATATAATCCCCAAATTCTAGCAAAATCATCACAATCTCTTCCCCATTTTAGTTCAGAGAAGAAATATTCTGGTTTGTCAACTGGAAAACTCATATCAAATAATCCTTTCCCTTTATCAGACAAATACTCAAATGAGTTAATATATTCTCCAAATTCCTTAATTGACATAAGTTTGGCATTTTCCCATCTTTTAGTTTCATATTCCAATTTTTGGGAGAATTTTTTAAACATAAACTTTTCTAAAATTTTTCTTATTGGTGAATAAATTTTTAATAATACTATTGCTACCTTTTTGTTCATACAGTTATCTTTTCAAGATGACTTTGAAAAGATACTAATGAATAGGAAACAATTATGGCACAATTAAAAAGCACTAGTATATTTGGAACGATAAAAGTACACGCCCTTACAGAAGCAACAAGTATTGATACTGGTGCTTTAAAAGTAAGTGGTGGTGTTGGCATAAAAAAGGCTCTTTTTGTTGGAAAGTCTTTAAATGTAGCAGAAAATATTACAGTAAGTGGAAAAATAAACAAACTGACAATTACCCCTCCAACAACAGGCTCTACCTTAACAATAGCAGATGGGCTAACTCTTTCTGTGTCTGGTGCTAGTAAATCTTTTAGTGGTATTGGAACTGGAATAGTTCTTAACACTACACCAACAATCAATGCTTTAACAAATGGGCATGTTTTATACGCTTCTGCCGCTAATACAATTTCTAGTGAATTAAGACTTAACGCAACAAGGGGAGGAACAGGAATAGGCTCTTACGCAGTTGGCGATTTACTTTATGCAGGAACTACAACTACTCTTTCTAAAAGAGCAGACATTGTAATAGGTAATGTTCTGCTTTCTGGTGGAGTGGGCGTTGCACCTATTTATGGAAAAGTAGGATTAACAACTCATATTTCTGGAACTCTTGCAGTAGGGAACGGTGGAACTGGTGCAACAACATTTACTTCTGGTAATGTTTTAATTGGTGCTACAACAGGTGCAATTACTACTTTGTCAAGAAATGGAATAGATACAAGGAACGATTTCCCTTCTTCTGCTCATACTTTAGACAGTCATAGTAATACAACTATTACTTTAAATAGTACTGGAGAACTTCTTAAATGGAATGGAACTGCTTGGGTAAATAATACTTTAGCAGAGGCAGGAATTGCTACATCAGGCCATATTCATACGGACCACGATAGAGTAGGAACTGTTTTAACTGGAGCAAACGTATTTAGCGGATTAACCATTACAGATGGTATAGTAACAGCAGAAACAATAAGAGCTTTAACTCCTGCTGACATTGGAGCAACTACTGAAACTTACGTAAATACAGCAATCAGTAATTTAGTTTCTTCTTCTCCCGCTACTTTAGATACCTTAAATGAATTAGCAGCCGCTTTAGGTGATGACCCTAATTTTGCTACAACAGTAACAACCAGTATTGGAACTAAACTTACTAAAGCAAGCAACCTTATTGACTTAACAAATATTGTGACTGCAAGAACTAATTTAGGTGTTGATATTGCTGGAACCATTAATTATGTTCATCCTACTTACACAGCAAGAACAGAAACTGGAGACACGGGTATTTTATCTGGTGCAACTATAATTTCAGATTTAGACTTTAATATGACTTCAGATGCTTTGGGACACATAACTAATTTTGATATAACAACCCTTGCTACAAGAGAATTAACTCTTTTAGACTTAGGATATACAGGTTCAGAAACCGCTAATGATTATGTTCACCCAACTTATATTGGAGATAACATTGATGTAGATACTACTCCTTTAACTGGAGCAACAGTAGTTTCTGATATAGACTTTAACATCACTACTGATATAACTGGACATGTGACTAATGCAAATGGTGTTGTAGTAACAAGAGATTTAAATCTTGCAGATTTAGGATATACTGGAACAGCAGATGCTAACACTTATGTTCACCCTGCCTATACTGGCGATGATATAAGTATAGATACTACTCCTTTAACTGGAGCAACAGTAGTTTCTGATATAGACTTTAACATCACTACTGATATGATTGGACATGTGACTGATGCAAATGGAACTGTAGTAACAAGAGATTTAACACTTGCAGATTTAGGGTATATTGGTGCAGACAATGCTAACTTTTTTACATATACTCTTCCTGATGCAACCAGTACAATAAAAGGTGGAATAACCTTCAATAGTGCTCTTGCTACCGATACAAAGTTTTTAAGAGGTGATGGAATTTGGACCACTCCCTCTTATTCTACTTATACATATACTCTACCTACTGCTACTGATTTAATTTTAGGTGGAGTAAAGATTGGTGCTGGAATAACTATTGCTTCTGGAACTATTTCCCACACTGATACTTCTACTCAAACAAGTGTTAATAACTCTGGAAGAACTTTTATTCAGGATATAACTTTAGATACTTATGGACATATCACTGGAATTACTTCTGCAACTGATGCAGATACTTATGTAGGAACTGTAACAAACATAACTGTAACTTCTCCTTTAACTGTTAGCACTTCAACTACAACTCCTGCCTTAGCAATGCCAGCCGCTACAACAAGCGTCAATGGTTATATGACTAGTGCTTGGGCTACTAAATTAAATGGTATAGCAACTGGTGCTGAAGTAAACGTTCAAGCAGACTGGAACGCAACTGAAGGTGACGCTCTTATTCTAAATAAACCCAGTACCTATGCTCCTTCTTCCCATACACATGATGATAGATACTATACTGAAACAGAATCTAATGCTGTGTTTGCTAATGTGACTGGTGATACAATTACAGGTGTTATATCAATCACCAATACAACAGCATCTACAAGTACAATTACAGGAGCATTAAAAGTTTCTGGCGGCTTAGGTGTTGCTGGAGATATTTGGGCCGCTAAAGTTCATAATGCTGTATGGAATGATATAGCAGACTTTGTAGAAATAGATGATAACTTAGAAATAGAGTATGGAAAAGTTTATTTTAGAGATAAAGACTCTAAGGTAAAACTTGCCAGCAAGAAAGGACAATATGCTATTGGAATAGCCTCTGATACTTTTGGTTTTGGAGTTGGTGAAGACAACAGGAAAAAGCAAATGCCTGTTGCAATTGGTGGTTGGATTTTAGCACACGTTGATAACGTATATATAGCAGGAACACCACTAATTCCCAACAAAAATGGTGTTTTAACTAAAGCAACTTGGATAATTGAAATTTTCAAAAGTTCTTCAATAATAGCTCATTTTGACAGAGTAGAAAAAAAAGAACTTTGGAATGGGGTTGAAGTTAATGGAAGATATTGGGTAAAAGTAAAATAAAGGAAGGAAAATAAAAATGATATTATCAATGAAATATATTGTGCTTGCACTTATTCATTCAGACCACAGTTCACACGCTGCTCATAGTGACCATAGTGCCCACGGTTCACACTCTTCACACAGTTCACACTCATTTCATAACTTGCATACTAATTCTTTAAATCCAGTATGCACTTCAATAGGTACCACTTTAAATAGAGTGCCAGCTCCCGCTGTTTTAACAAAAACAAACTGGGATGATTTAATTAGTAAAATAAATATAGTAAGAAGTTCTTGGGGACTAGGAGGGATATAATGGCAGTAACTATAGGCGAATTAGCCAGAGCAGTAGGTGAATGGAACACAAAAGTCAAAGATGGTCTTATAGCAGTAGATACTGTAGCACAACAATCTTATGGAACAATAACAACAGCAACGGCTGGTGTTACAAAACTAGCTGACACGTCTTATGAAGATGCTATTGCGTTTGCTGAGGTAAGAAAATGCAATACTGTATGCGTTTCTGTATGTACATCTGTCGCCCATGCTAACCATGCTTCACACGGTTCTCATGATTCACACGCAAACCATGCAGAGCATGATTCACATGCTTCACACCATGACCATCACCAGCATGATTTTCATAATTCACATGCTTCACACCTTTTTCATGGTATGCATTATTCACATTATTCACACTCTATGCATTCTGAACATGCTTCACACTCTATGCACGTTGAACATTCTGAACATTACTCGCATGTTGACCACAATGCGTCAATATAATAACTAAAGGAAATATATGAAAAAGGCACTGATGATAAATTTCGGATTAAGATGTAATTTTTCTTGTAAATATTGCTATCTCAAAGGAAAAGAACAATTACCAATAATAGATGATACAATAAGCGGTTTAAAAAAAGTTGTATCAAACAATAAGGATATCACATTCTTAAATATTTTAGGAGGGGAGCCTCTTTTAGAAAACGAAAAATTGATTGATTTTTTAAATTTTATAAAAGAAATAAACTTTAACAGGGAAGAAAAAGATAAAGTATTTATTTGTATTACTACAAATGGGTCTATATATTTGGAGCATATCAAAGATTTTAAAGATTTTTTGAGTCTAAACATAAGCATTGATGGTGGAGAGAAATCTCAAAATAAAAATAGGATATTTAAAAACGGAGATGGAACTTATAAGACATGTATAGAAGTAATAAATAAATACTCTAAAGATGGAATAATTATAGGCATACACTCTGTAATAAAGAATCCTTTTTTATGGAAAAAATGTGTTAGCCAATTATTTAAAGACTTAAATAATGTAGAATATACATATTCTTTTAATTGGGATATACAAGGTGGGTCTGCAATTTTAGAACTATTAAATAAAGCATATGTTTTATCTATTGGCGTAAAAGAAATGAAAAAGTATAATATAAATTTTGATTTCTCAGTAGCAAGACATGAAGAAAAATTATGCGGTGGGAGTTATACATTTTTAGTTATAGATTATGATAGTAAAATTTATTCTTGTGAAACTAAATCTTCTGGTACTTTAATCGGAGAAATGAAAGACGGTGACATAGAAATTGATATGTCAAATAAATATGTTTTAGATAAACACATAATTGATAATTATAATATTCATTATATGAGCAAAAAATTAAGTAAAAATTTCATAAAAAATCTAAAGACTTATATATGTAACTATAGGAACGAACAAATAACAAATAATAAGTTCACAATTCCATTTAGAGATGTTGTATATTCTTTTATTTTATCTACATTCTTTAAAGATTTTCTGAAGGAGGGAAACCATGTTTAGATTCGCCCATTTTTTCGTTGTTGAATTGACGCTTGATTGCAATGCCAAGTGTGAATATTGTTATTTAAAAGATAGACATGAGTATGCTGGGCAAAAAATGTCTTTTAAAACATTTAAAAATTTAATAGACCATATTATATATAATGAAAAAATTATAAACAGCGGTAAAAAAATAATAATGGTTATGCATGGTGGAGAACCACTTCTTTTAGGGAAAAAGTTTACAGAAAAAATCCTTAAATACGCTTATGAATCTTTTAAAGAAGCAGAAATAGACGCAAATTTAAGCTTTCAAACTAACGGAATATTATTAGATGATGAATATTTAGATATATTTGAAAAATACAAATGTACAGCAGGAATTAGTTTTGATGGAGACGAAGGTCATAATCATATGAGAACTCCAAATCCAGAAGTAGAAAAAGACATATTTGACAAGATTATAAGGTATAAAAAAGAAAAAAGAAGCATTGGAGTTTTAACAGTAGTTACACAAAGCAATATTGATTATATAAAAGAATTTAAAAGCAAAGTAGAAAAAGGAAAAGAATTAAAATTAATTCCAGTTATAGATACAGATAATGTGATTAGTAAAATAGAAGTTCCTTCTAAGAAATATTATGATATTTTGGAAAAAGATTATGTTGAAAGTCTTGAGTGGATAGATTCAAGTAGTGAATATACCAATACAGACAGAATACTAAAAAAAGCAGTAACTGATGTTTTATTTGACCATACTGAGTCATGTCAAAGCACTTGTGGTTTTAAATTTTGTGGTTCTGGAATTTCAATACTGTCAATAACTCCGAATGGTGGCGTAAACGTATGTGATAGATGGAACTTAGACCATAAAGATAAATTTTTTTTACATAAGCCTAATACATATGACTTTTTAGGAATTAAACAAATTAAAAAAGCATTAAAATTTAATAGGATTTTACATAACATAAACATAGAAACAGGGTGTGATACTTGTTATGCTAGACATATATGCGGAGGAGATTGCCAATCACTTCATTATTCAA
>Ga0307992_1001966_pt1 | contig 11870 bp, 11 predicted proteins | sample EllFjometagen133_FD_203162 | JGI IMG/M metagenome (GOLD analysis project Ga0307992, IMG submission 203162) | Marine microbial communities from Ellis Fjord, Antarctic Ocean - #133 | ecosystem: Environmental > Aquatic > Marine > Unclassified | place: Southern Ocean | collected 2014-10-08
CGTATCGCGTATTGAGTATTGCGTCTAAAAACGAAGGACGACGGATGACCATTCGCTCCGCTCATTAAGACGATGGACGAACGCTCTCTTTGTTCGCTTTAAAAACTATTTTTTAAAAACTTATACGCTTCTAGCCATTACCGCTGCCTTTTAAATCGATACAGGCATCGCAACCGCTTACCTTTTTACTTTTTACTTCTTACTTCTTACTTCATACTTGCGTCTCTATTCGCTGTCTTTTATACTTCTTATCGCCTTAATCCTTTCCAGAACCGGAGGATGGCTATAATCCAGGAATACTTTTAAAAAATGCGGAGTCAAGTTAGCCAAATTATCAACGCTTAATTTTTTTAAGGCATTAATAAATGCTTCCGGTTTTTTATATGTGCTAATGGCAAATCTATCTGCTTCATATTCATGTTTTCTTGAAATTACACTGCCTATTACAGAAAATATCATATTGATCGGAGTATAAAGGAATCCAAAAAAGACAAGGCTCGCATAAACAGAAACATTTTCCATTTTAAATGCGGCAAACAATCCCTGATTATTTATAAAACTAGAAAGAATATAAAACATCAAACCGGTCGTACTAATAGAGATCATCATTGTTTTAATAATATGCTTTTTCTTGTAATGGCCTATCTCATGGGCAAGCACAGACACCAGTTCATCTGTTGTATGTTTTTCAATCAAGGTATCAAACAAGGCAATGCGCCTGAACTTTCCAAAGCCAGTAAAAAAAGCATTTGATTTTGTCGAGCGTCTTGAACCGTCCATTTTAAAAACACCCTGCATCTTAAAATTCTGAGATCTTGCATAATCTTCTAATGTAGTCTTAAGTTCTCCATCTTCAAGCGGAATAAATTTATTAAACATAGGCATGATAACAACAGGGGCAATGAACATCAAGAACAACTCAAATAAAGTAAGCGCCCCCCAGCAATAGACCCAGGCCATATTTTCGGCCTTAATAAAAAACCAGACAATCACAGCATAGGCAGAACCGCCGATAATTGCTCCCAGGACAAGACCCTTAACCAGATCCTGGATAAAGGTTTTTACTGTGGTCTTATTAAAACCGTATTTTTCCTCAATAACAAAAGTGTTAAATGCCAAAAAGGGGATACCTATGACCTGTGAGAAAAACATCAGCACTCCGGCAAAAATCAACCCGCTAAGAATCGGCCCATAATTAAATGAACGCGCAAAGGTATCAACAAGATTAAATCCGCCAAGCAGTATAAAAGCGATCACCAGGATATTGCCCACCGTATCCTCCACCTGTCCGAAACGGGTTTTATCCCTCAGATAATATTGCGAGTTTTCATACTTCTCCTTATCATAATAGCCTTGAAACTCACTCGGCAAAGAGGGATTTGCGCTTTTTAGATTTAAAGTATCAACAACAAAATTAAGCACATATTTAAACAAGATGATTCCCATGACCAAAATAAGATAATTATTCATACAATCTCCTTAAACAATACCAGACGCAGGTTTCAAGCCGCAAGCCACAAGACCCAAGACTCCACAATAAATGACCAATTACTAATGACAAATTACAATAATACAAGGAACTAATAATTAAATCTTTAGATCTATACCCACAGGACAATGATCAGATCCGTAAACTTCATTTAATATAAAAGCCTTGTTTATATTTGACATATATTTCGTATCCGCGAAAAAATAATCCAGCCTCCATCCTACATTCCTGTCTCTTGCGCGGGTTTTATAATCCCACCAGGAATACTGCCCCGCTTCCTTATTAAAATAGCGGAATGTATCGCTGAACCCCATATTGATAAAATCATCCAGCAACGCTCGCTCCTGAGGTAGAAATCCTGACACCTTGCTATTTTCCTTTGGCCGGGACAGATCAATCTCAGTATGCGCTATATTAAAATCACCGCAGCAGATAATCATCTTTTTTTTCTTTTGCAGTGTTTTAATATACTTAAAAAAGGCCCGGTAAAAAGCCAATTTATATTCAAGCCGCTCATTTGAGGCATTTCCATTAGGATAATAAGTATTCACAAGAAAAAACTTGGGATATTCAAGCGTAATGCTTCGCCCCTCATCATCAAAAATCTTTTCCCCGAATCCCGAGATCAAATTAAGCAATTTTTTTCTTGTATAAACCGAAACCCCGCTATAGCCCGGACGCTTAGCTGAATTCCAGTAAGAATAATAACCCTCTGGTTCCTTGAGTTTATCGCTTAGCTGTTCAGGCTTAGCTTTTGTTTCCTGAATGGCAAGAATATCCGGCTTAAACGATTGGATCCACTCAATAAGCCCTTTTTTTTCAGATGCCCTTATGCCGTTAACATTCCATGATACTATTTTATATTTACTCATATTTTAATTATTGTTCTGCATATTTTTCTCCGGCAGAGAGTAATCACGCATTAAAAGCTTATAGCCGATCATACCTCCTGTGCCTTCAAGTTTTAAAGGAACTCTGTTCTCATCAGTACTGATCCATATTTTTATCTGCCTAGGATCACTTTCAAAATAATATGCCTGAAACTCACCGGCCGGGACTTTGACTGTTTCAATAGCCGAAAGAGTAATCTTATATTTTCGCTGCGGAAGATTAACCACAAAAGACCATCCCAGATCAAGATTCTTTGTATTGCGCACAACATAGGGCAGAAGAATAGAGTTATGAATTGGAGCATCACTTTTTATAACATGTTCCTCTTTAGTAAACCTCTCTTTTGTTATCTTCAACACAAAGTTTTTTTGATCATACTCCTCTTTAATCTTTTCCGGTTTTAAAAATTGAGAAACCTTGCGCTCAACCAATATCGGCAGAAAGCTATTATTATCACAGTAAATAGTTTCCCTGTCCCTAAAACGCAAAGCCTTTGTCTCAAAGGTTATCAAATGAACCATTCTGCCTTTATACATCATCTTTCTCATATGATGATATCTCGCCTGCCCCAGCTTAATTTTTCCCAGATAAACATCATAATTAATCTGTTCCCCCACCCTGTCTTTCTCGGGAACCTCTTTTACCTTATCCGGCTCTTTTTGAGATTCACGGCCGGAGAATTCATCCATTGCAGGCGAATGCCAGAAATACAAAAAGGCAACCATCAGAAAAAGTATCAATAACAATCGCGCTCTTCTTTTCCAGCGCTTATAGGGAGGTGAAAGATATGGTAAATATTTTCTCAAAGGTACCTCTTTTAAAATCAAAAAATCAAATGATTTTTAATACTTTTAAAACATGTTTTAGGTTCAACTGCTTAGTGCAAAATTTTTCTTTTTTTTACTTCCGATAATCAGCAACAAAAGTACAGGCAAAAATACAATGCCGACGACCACAATGCCTGAAATCATAAAATAAGCATTTTGAGATCTGATAAGCGGCAGGCCTACCAAGGCAGCGTCAATGACAAAATGGGTTATTAGTACTGCCTCCAACCCATATTTTAAAAATACAATGCCGAAGAAAATGCCGGCGATAGTAAGTTCAATGCCCCGGACATATGCAGGAAAAACAGGATAATTTGAATGCGCAAATGCCCATATTACTGCCGGTATTAAAACTCCCAGCCAGGTCAGCTTCATATATTTTTTAAAAAATGATATGGCAAATAGGCGAAACATAAATTCTTCACTTACCGCCGCCCCCAGAGCAACAGTAAGCGGAAATAAAAATGGCATACTTGTTCCAAGTATATTTGAATACTCTGCTTCCGGCGGCATCCATATATTAAAATATTTAGTTCCAATTAGATAAAATAAACTAATATATCCCAAAAATATAAAGGCCATACTGTATCCGACAACAAATGTCTGGATTATCTGGGCTTTATCCGGTTTTCCTGTGCGAAAAGCCTTTAAAACAGGCATCTTTAATCCGCTAACTTCAGCGCATAAAGATTCTCCGGAACTGCCGAATAGAAAAATTATCAGCCCTGCTAAAAGAGCGCCGACAAACATAGTCCCCGCGGAAATCGCGATGAATACTCCTTTACTCATTGTATCAAGATATGTGTTCCATAAAAGCGGCATGCTGTTCAAAAAATCAAAAACCGTAATAACACTGACGAAAATACCAAAATAAAGTCCGAATTTCCAGTTGACCTTATCTCTTTTAAACTGGACAATCAAAACAAATATTGCCGCAATAAATAAAAAGAACATAAAAATCGTTGTTATAATAGAAAGAACCTGCCCGAAAGATATATCCCGTTGCAATTCCCTTATAAATTCTTCCGGGATATCCAAATATCTCGAAAAATAACCAAGCGTTTGCCCATAGATTGCAACACTTAAACGCAAATGAGCTGCATTAATAGCATAATCCTTTTTTTCCCATTCAAAATAATAATCTGTTCTGTTTTTTTGTTCTTTGGTATTATTCTCTTTTAGCTCATAATCTGATAAGTTTATATTCTGCTTGAGTATTTTAGTTTCTGCCAATGCCTTGGCCTGTTCGAATGTAAGCTTTGCCCCAATAGCATCATCAAGCAAAGAGTGATGAAAATTAATAATCCTCCCGGACATGGGATCAATATCACAATAAAAGCCTTCCTTATCCAGTTCTTTATACCAGCGTACATTCCAAAACCATATCGGAACCCCTGAGCGCACAAGGTCGTTTGATTTTTTTATACCCTGGGTTTTCTGTAAATAAACAGATCCTTTGTAATCTGAATCAAAAAGCATTGAACTCTCAAACCCTTGAAGATCATAACCCTCTCCCCTGACATATGCACTGGCAATATCCATTACTTCTTTTTTATCAAAACGGATGTCTATAGAGGCGATCGCAAAGGCATGATTAAAAAGAAGGATAAAAACAAGAAGACCGATAACGCCCCCAAGCGCCCATGCTATTAATGATGCTTTTATCTTAACCATATGTTTAACTTTTCTGTTTAAAGTATTATAAGATTTTTAAGGATACAAACGTCTGGTATATATGCTGCCATCTTCGAGCCGTTCGATCTTCCACATTTCAAAATTCGGGCTATATTCTATACCATAATACATACTTGAATTAAGCCTTGAAGAAAATACTATATCATAATATTTAAAATCTAATTTTACGGAAAATAAAAAAAGAATCACCACAATAAGCATACAGCAAATAAGCATAAAAAGACGGCTTATATCTAAAACAGAATTTAAAAAATTTCTTTTTTTTGCCAATGTTATCTCTCCGGTAAATTGTTTTCTGTTATTCTCAATCCCCAGCCCCTAATTATTAAATATAATACCCTGTATTTCTTCACCTGTAAACAGATTTCTCCGGGTAGAAAAGTTATCCACAGATCTAACTTATTAAAAAGTTTAACCCTTATCATATTTACTCTTTTGGCATATTCAGCTAATACTAATTTAGACATTAATAAAAAAACCAGCACTCAGTTTAGCTGCTGGCTTTTATTACACGCAAAGATTTAAAAATAAACCCTATCTAACCCTCTCACTCTGAGGAAGTGATTTTGGATTTTCCAGCACTTGTGTCGGCAAGCCGATTCTATCAAGAATCTCGATCAATGGATCAGGATCAAGCTCCTCGACATTAACCATTCTCTTAACATCCCAGACATCCCGGGCAATAAGCATGGCTGCAGCTACCGGCGGGACTCCGGCTGTGTAGCATATAGCCTGCGACTCCACTTCTTTATAACACTGGACATGATCACATGTATTATAGATAAAAACCTCTCTTTTCCTGCCGTCTTTGGTTCCTTTAACAAAGTTACCGATACAGGTCTTGCCTGTATAATTAGGCGCCAAAGACAGCGGATCAGGCAATATTGCTTTGATAACTTTTAAAGGAACAACCTCTACTCCTTCAGCAGTTTTAATCGGCTTTTCAGATGTCAGGCCTAAGTTTGTCAAAACAGAAAAAACATTTATATAATGATCGCCAAATCCCATCCAAAAACGAATACTATTAGCATCTATATATTTTGAAAGAGAATGCAGCTCATCATGCCCATTCAAATAAACCGGCTGAGCCCCAACAACCGGAAAATCATATACCATCTTGATTGCATGCACTTTCTCCTCAACCCATTTTCTATCAATCCATGTCCAGACTTTTTTAAACTCGCGAAAATTTATTTCCGGATCAAAATTCGTAGCAAAATATTTTCCGTGATTACCCGCATTGACATCCATTATGTCTATTGTATCTATTTTATCAAAATAATGTTTTACGGCTAAGGCGCAGTAAGCGTTTACAACTCCCGGATCAAACCCTGCTCCCAAAATTGCTGTTATATTTTTTTTTCCACATTCATCTTGTTTCTTCCATTCATAATTAGCATACCAAGGCGGATCCTCGCAAACCTTATTAGGATCCTCATGGATAGCTGTATCAATATAAGCAACGCCCGTCTGAATACATGCCTCAAGTAAAGACATATTAACATAGCTTTGCGCAAGATTAATAACTATCTGCGAATTAGTTTCTTTTATCAGTTTTACGGCAGCGGGAACATCAAGGGCATTAAGCGCCTTGGAATAAATTTTCCCTGCAGTGTCCTTTAAATGGTTTTTTCTTTTTACGCTTTCAATAATAGCATCGCATTTACTCTGAGTTCTTGAGGCAATACAGATATTTCCCAAGATATCGTTATTTTGCGCACATTTATGAGCCGCGACATGCGCAACTCCCCCTGCCCCGACAATTAATACATTCTTCCTCATCTTAATAATCCTTTCAATGATCCCGCTTAGCGGGAGAATTGATCTCGCCTGTCCCGCTGCTTTTTAGCGGGATAAGAACGCAAGTAATCACTTTTATGATAAACTGTTTAAAAAATCCTTGTATTTAAATTCACGGATCAATTCAATCTTTCCATTAAGCCTTTTTACTGCAATTGAAGGCATTTTTAACCCGTTAAACCAGTTCTTTTTAACCATAGTATATCCTGCAGCATCACAAAATCTGATAATACTGCCGGATTTAAGCCTGCGTTTAAACCCATAGCTGCCGAAAATATCTCCGGCTAAACACGATCGCCCGGCAACAATATATTTAAAACTTCCTTTGACATTGTCATTTATTTTAGCATTTATTCGATAAACCAATAAATCCAGCATATGCGCTTCTATTGAGGCATCGACAATAGCAATATCCGCCTCATTATGCACGATATCAAGAACCTTAGTTACAAGCTCAGCTGATTGAGTTATAGCGCTTTCCCCCGGCTCAAGATAAAGCTGAACTTTAAAACGATCACTGAATTCTTTAAGCTTTACTGCGAACTTTTCCACTGGATATCCTGGTTTGGAAAAATAAAATCCCCCTCCCAGGCTAACCCATTTCAACGTTTTAAGAACACTCCCGTAATTTTTACCAATGAAATCCAAGTTCTTAGAAAAATCCCTAAAATCATCATTTTCACAGTTAAAATGAAACATTACTCCATCTATTGAATCCACCTTGCGTTGCAAAACTTTCTTATCTATTACCCCTAAGCGGGAAAACCTACAGGCAGGGTCAGCCAAATCGAAATTAGAATAACTTATTAATGGGTTAACCCTCAGCCCAATATCACATGTTTTTCCATATCCCGCAAATTTTTCAAGCTGTGATATAGAATTAAAAATAAGCTTATCCGCAAAACAGCTTACTTCCTTGATCTCATCCAGGTCATAAGCGACACAATAAGCGTGAACCTCTTTTAAAAACTTTTCTTTACCCAGCCTAGCTTCATATAAAGAGCTGGAAGTTGTCCCGTCCATATACTGCCGCATTAAATCAAAAACAGACCAAGTGGAAAAACACTTAAGCGCCAGAACAAACTTCGCTCCAGAAAGACCTCTTATGCGCTTTATTATTTTCAGGTTCTTTAAAAGTTTCTTTTCATTTATAAGATAATACGGGGTTTTTAATTGCATTGTCATCTCTCACAATAATCTAATTTTACTAAAATACCAGCTTGATGCATTTTAGCATAAAACCAGTATAAATACAAAAACAGCAGAGATTATCTGCTGTTTTTGTTAAATCCCTACACTCTATTAAATTTATTCTACCTGATTAAATAGCGTGATTTTACTCTTTTTGCTTTAAAAAATTCTTTTGTGAATTTTTTAGCCAAATCATGATCATAAGCCCTACATGAAAAAATATTAATATATGCTGTTTTCCAGTAATCCGAAAAATGTCCTGTAATTGAGCTTGTTTCAATCAGCTGTACAAGAGAATAACCCTTTGTAAATATCTCCTTTTCGCCAAAATAAGGCAATAATATTTTACCGTATTTCTTCATTTTAATAAGTTTGCAAAGCCTATCAACATATTGCTTAAGTTTCTTGTTCGAAGTGATCACATCAGCATCGCACTCAAACAAATCCAACACCAGTTCATACCCAAAAATCTTTTTCTCTTTTTTCTTCATTCCAGTGTCTTCCTTACCTAGTTTTAGACTGCCAGGCTAATTCGACAATCCCCGGATTAAAGTAATTTGTTCTTATTGGTGTCCTTACAAATTTATCTAAAAAAGACAAAACTCCTTCTCTGAAAAATAAAGCAAAATAAATCCCGGATTTAACACAATTAAATTTGATTTTTATTAAGAATAGAAGAGAAAAAAGCTTTACAATTTCCCGTCCGAAGACCTTCATCAGGAAAAATGTATTTTGAATAAGATTACCTTTACTGCAGTATTTGCGGGTATGCTGTTTGTTCATTCTCTTTTTATAAAAATCCCCTCTTTCAGCAATTTATTAGATTATAGTTTGCTAATTAATATTAAAGCAAAATTTTAAGATATTGCAAGAAAAAAAATAAAAAAACCTATTTCCAGCTATTCTTTGCAATTTGAAATAAAATTGTATTTTAAATTATCTCTAAAAAAAAGCAAGCAAATTATTATTTTTTTAAGATAAGGGTATCTTTTGGGGTTAAACCTGCATTATCAGAAATGCTCAGTCGAATAAGCTATGGGGATTTTTAACTCAAAATAAAACAGACCTGGCAATAAATCTTGCCAGGCCTGTTGGATATTTATATTTACAACTTAACTACATTTACAGCCTGTTCGCCTTTAGGCCCCTGAGTGATCTCAAACTCAACATCCTGTCCCTCTTCTACGGTCTTAAATCCATCGCCCTGTATAGCACTGTGATGTAAGAATATGTCACTTCCCTCTTCTGTAGTAATAAACCCATAACCTTTTTTATTATTAAACCATTTAACTTTTCCTTTTGCCACTATTCAATCCTCCTCATTTAAAGATGAACACAATTAATGCATTTATTAAAAAACCGCAAGATAAGCGTTCCTTTAACTTGCGGTATATTATTATAAGATGCTTATCCATTTGGGTTTATTGTACTCAAAAAAAATAATCATGTCAATAAAATTTAAAAATATATTCAAAGTTTCCTACATTTTCAAAATTACCACTTTTACCGTAATCCGCTTTCCATCCTGCCAGGGCCAAAACATAGCTAAAATGGTATTATCAGGAAAATCCTTCTTATAAAGCGTCTGATCCGCAAAGATCCCGCCGTATTCTTTAGTTATTTGGATATGCTCAGAAGTCGGGTTAAAGCCTGCCGGGCTTACCGGGTCTCCAAGAAGTTCATTGAAAATAATAGACCATTTGAATATTTCCTTGGTAAACATAACTATTTCAGCATAATTCTCGCTAACCATGCGCTGCTGAAATATTTCAAACTTCTCGCATCTGCTAATAATTTCTTTTATTTCCATTTTTTCTCTACTCTTCCTGATATTTTTTCCCTTTAAGATTCCTTAAGCTCCGCTTAAGGCGTTTATTTACATGTTTTTAGTAAATCTTCAAGACTTACAAGCTTACAAGACATATCACTTTCAAGATACTCCATAAACCCGATTTTTCTAAAAAATATGAAAAATTTCTTAAAGACGATAATCCTCTATAATTCATCATCCACAACCAGAGGTGTTTACATATTTCCCTATTTAATATGCCAAAAATAAAAGAGCACTTGCTACATTCTATATTAAAAAAATATAAATTACAAATCAGTTTTGGTTTTTATAGCGAAATTTTTCAATAACACTGTCCATATCTTCTTTCGTGGTTATTCGCATTACCTCTTCACGCAAAGGCCTTATACCGCTAACTCCTTTTGTATACCATACATAGAATTTACGAAACCTGACCACACCTCTTTTATCTCCAAAACATTCTACAGATAGATTAAAATGTCTTTGCATTACATCAGCTATTTCTCCAATAGCAGGCCTATCAAGTGATATCGCTTTTTCCAAATAAGTAGTTATCTCTTTAAAAATCCATGGATTGCCCAGAGCTCCTCTGGCAATAAGTAGGCCGTCACAACCGGTTTCATCAAACATTTGTTTGGCGTGTTTTGCGCTCAGGATATTTCCGCTTGCAATTACAGGAATCTTTAATCTCTTTTTTATCTGTTCTATCGCTTTATAATCAACTTCCCCTTTATATGCCTGGATTTTCGTTCGCCCGTGAACAAAAAGAGCATCTATTCCCGCATCCTCAGCATACCTTGCAATTTCACCGGCATTTTCCGCATCATCCCATCCCAGCCTGATCTTGACACTTACAGGCACCGGAGATGCCTTTACAATTACTTGAAGTAATTTTTTTAGTTTTCGAGGCTGTTGTAAGAGTCCTGCGCCCTCACCTCTGCAAGAAATTTTCCGCACTGGACAAGCTGCATTAAAATCCAGCAAATCATACTTATACCCAGTATCATTTAACCGTTTGATCGCGCTTTTAATATAATCCTCTTCTTTGCTTAAAAGCTGCAGGCCAAGCGGATGATCGGCTTCATTCGTACGCAGCAACTCCATTGTCTGTTTACTTCCATAACTCAAAGACCTGGCATGCACCATTTCAAGAAAGGCATATTGAGCACCGAATTCACGGCTGATAGTCCGAAATGGCAGAGAACTAACACCAGCCATAGGAGCTAAAATAAGCGGGTATTTTGAAACCAGGATTTTAGGAAGGCTCATAGATTTTAATTATTTTTATATTGAGAGCTGTTCTTTTGCAAAAAATCTAAAAGCTTATTGTCCTTATTCATCCTTAAAATAAATGCCTTGATCAGCTTTATTGTATTTTCCACATCGCTAAGGCTTATTAATTCCACAGAAGTATGCATATAGCGTAAGGGGATACTGACCAATCCCGTTGCTACCCCGGATTTTGTGAGTTGAATAACATTAGCGTCTGTGCCTGTTGAATGGGCAATCCCTTCTACTTGATAAGGTATATTATCTTCCTTTGCTGTATTTATCAACATCTCAAAAACATAATGGTTTATATTGGGGCCTCTTGCGATCACAGGACCTGCTCCGATCTTTATATCCCCAATTTTTTTCTTATCCATTCCAGGAAAGTCAGTAGCAAAAGTCATATCAATAGCAATCCCGATATCAGGAGAAATCTCGTACGCGCTTGTTATGGCGCCACGCAGTCCTATTTCTTCTTGGACAGTTGCTACTCCATATACAGATGCACAGCTTTCAGCTTGAGCAAGTTCCTTTAATACTTGACTTACCACAAATGCTCCAGCTTTATCATCAAAATCTCTGCCAATAAGCTTATCATTATTAAGCATTTCAAAACCAACAGCCGCGACCGCGACATCTCCTATTTCTACTATTTCTCTTGTCTGTTCAAAACTTTGGCTGCCTATGTCTATCCACATCTGATCTATTCCTGCAACTTTTTTTCTTTCTAATTCTTTAATGAGATGTATTGGTTTTCTGCCTATTACTCCAAGTATTTTACCTTTCTTTGTTTTTATCCAGACTCGCTGTCCCGGAATAAGATGGGGGTCTATCCCCCCGATCGCGGAGAAATAAATAAAACCCTCTTCATCAATATAATTCACCATATAGCCGATCT
>Ga0307992_1001969_pt1 | contig 11863 bp, 11 predicted proteins | sample EllFjometagen133_FD_203162 | JGI IMG/M metagenome (GOLD analysis project Ga0307992, IMG submission 203162) | Marine microbial communities from Ellis Fjord, Antarctic Ocean - #133 | ecosystem: Environmental > Aquatic > Marine > Unclassified | place: Southern Ocean | collected 2014-10-08
TGGAAAATATAGTTGTTGATGGCGATCCTAAATTAAGGATGCCTTCAGTAGATATTAAAGTACCAGTAAGTGACACAGATCTAGAATTAATTCAAGCTATGGTAGACTTTGTAAAACGAAGTCAAACTGATTCATTCGATGATAATGACGATGCGTTTACAAGCGCTGTTGGAATGTCAGCACCACAATTTGGAATTAATAAAAGAATATTTGTAGTTACAGAAATAAGAGATAACAAACAAGTATTTCATGTAGTTGTTAATCCTAAAATAGTTAAGCGTTCTGACAAGTTTATTAAACTTTCAACAGGTGAGAACTGTCTTTCAGTTCCTAATGGAAAAAGTCTTAAGCTTAATAGAAGTAGAGACATTAGATGGAATGGCTACTTAGTTGATCCAGAAGATGGCAGCTATGAACAGAAGAAAATGAGTCCTGCAAAAGGTTATGACTCAATCGTATTTCAACATGAATACGACCATTTAGAGGGATTATTATATATTGACAGAGAACCTGGAGTAATACATGGGATATAACCTGCAATTAATGTATTTAATGATGCTGTATATGGTGTCTTACACGAGTCTCCAAATGACAAATAACAAAAAGGATTAGGTTTCTAATCCTTTTTTTTTGTATTTATATTATTATAAATGAACAATTATTTATATGATACAAAATAATAAGGAGGTACACATATGAAATTAACAAAGGTAATATTAGGTTTAATACAATTTACTATACTATTTCTATTATTTTTAGGAGCTCAATATGTAACATTAGCTGCACTAGCACTTCCGTCTAATGGAAATGTAGAACGTGTATATTTAATTGATTGTGATGGAGATAACGTTTGTTATGCAGATGCTACAAGTTTTTGATCTACAAATATTAGTACATCATACAGAATGGAAGAACCAAAAATAATGATTCGTGGATGGACTAAATGAGCATGGTGGCAAGATGGAATGAAATGGGCAGATTGGGGATTAACTTATATTACTGAATTTGCATCACCTATTATTGCACCGATTTATGTTATTAACGACATGGAGTTATATTATGGAAAAACATTTTCTCCTGAAGATGTAGCTTCAATTGTATTAGAAAAAGATATAAACTTATATGGTGTGGAAGGTGTAGTAATTGACTATGATAGCCTTATACTTAATTACCAAACACTGAGTCGATCTACATTTATAAATGAGTACGCTAATAAAAATGTATATAAAAATTTGTATAATATTGAAATTCTTATTGACAAATACAATGTTAATGACGGAGCAACATATGCGAAATTTATAGACAAATTCTTTACAGATACTGGTGAATTTAAAGCTGTAGGAACATTATTATTTTATCAAATTATTATGTCAGCAATAATAGCTGGATTTGTTACATACCAATATCCTATTATTGACAGAGATAATAGTGTTAGCGAAGCTGATCTTAAGGGTAAATTCTTTAGAATGCCTAAAGTAAAATTTGGTCGAAGACGTGATATGAAATTGAAACGAAAAAAAGAAGGTAAATAATCATGGAAGATTTTCAAAACCTTGACAGTCTTATCGACGATATAAATAACTCTATTGAGGATATGAGATCTAGTAAAGTAGAAATAAAAGATTCTGATCTACCAAGCAATTTACATCTCATGCTTTCTGGAGTATCTGATTCTCGAGCAATAGACTTTCTATTTTCAGGAAATATTGATAGATTATTAGAAAAACTTTTTAAGCTAATTGAATCTGGTGATATTGAAAAAATACTAGGTAATGAAGATCAAATAGAAAAGATATTTAGTTCTATGGGATTTGGTGAAGGTTCTTTTAAAGGGCCTGTATCTAAAGCTGTAATAGCTGGTGTCGCAAAATCAATAGATTCAAAAAAGTTTAATAATATGAAAAGTAATTTAAGAAAAGCAAAGTTGTTACTCAAGAATTTAAATAGACAAGCTAAATATTTTAAAGAACCTACACAAAAGAAAAAATATAAAGAAGCTGTTTATGCAATTAAACAAGTTATGAAAATGACAGCTAAGATTTATAGAAACAGAAATATTATAAGTAAACGAGTATATAGTGGACTTACAAACATTGTAAGTGAAGACTTTATGCCAATTGAATCATTAACTAAAATAATCGAGTAATGGGAAACCATTACTCTTTTTGTTTCCTGAAATTCTATAATAATATATTATAAATATAGAAAGAGGAGGAATTATAATGCTATGGAAAACAATTGATCAATGCTCTATTTATGAAGTATCTAATACTGGGAGTGTTAGAAATATAAGAACAGGATATGTATTAAAACTAAAAAGTCATAATGGCTATATGATAGCCCCAATGAAAGATACTAGTAGGAAAAATGCAAAAGGAAAGTATCCTAGTAAGCATAGATTTGTTCATATATTAGTATTAAATGCATTTATAGGAAAGAAACTTAATAAAAAATATGAAACACATCATAAGGATGGAAATAGGGGTAACAATGAATTAACTAATTTAGAATGGGTCCTTATTAAAGAGCACAGATTAGCTCATTATGAAACAAGACAAAGATTATTTAATGGTAAATTAACAGGTTTGAATGAAGAGAAAGTATTAGATATAAGAAGTTCAGAGTTAACTAATACTCAATTATCACTCAGATATAGTATTAGTTATTATGCTATATGGATGGCACGAAATTACAAAACATGGAAATGGGTTAAATAAAATAAAAGACTTCGGTCTTTTTTTTTCTTATCTAAGGATTATATCTAAACGGAACAATATTTTATATTGAGGAAGGATGTGTTATTATGTTAAACAAATTTGATGCAAAACCAGAAGTTGGCTTTAAAGGCCCTATTGATACTTGGACAGATAGTATAATTGATATTATTTTTTTAAATATTATGGAGATAAATTTTAAAATGTTACAAGAGGACAAAGATATAGTAATTAAGAATATAAATTTATATGGTCATAGAAAAGACCTTAACCTAGTAAAACTAAAGAAATTTGTAAGAGCTGGTGTTGGACATATAAATGGGATTTCTAATATAAAGAAAATAATAGTACCCGATAGTATTTCTAATAAGATTTTACTTGAAATTATTTTTGAATCTAGAAATGATGTTTGAGCAGATGAAAAAGAATATGGAAGAAAGAATACAACAATACGAGAGATTACAATACAGTATGAAATAAAAATAGAAAATAACAATCTTAAATTGTAAGGAGTGATGTAAAAGTGAAAATCGACCTTTTTAACATAGATGATTTTGTGACACAAAATAAATGTCCGCAAATTAAAAATTCTGTATTCTTTAATTTTGACAAGACTCCAACAAGAGATGGGTTGTTCTCATATGATTTATTTGGAGTAACGGATAATGAACGTAGAAATATCTTTGGTTATGTAGACTTAAATGGCTATTATATTCACCCACTAATCTATTCTATGATGATTGGCAGAATGGGTGGAATTAGAGATATTCTAGCAGGAACCAAGTATGCAATAATTATGAATAAAAAAATAAAAATAGTACCAGAAGATTATGATGATGCCGAAACTGGCTTAGATTTCCTTTATAATCACTATGATGAAATAAACTGACTTAATGAAATTGAAGAAGCTGAAATGGATTCAATAGATAAGAAAACTCGATTAAAATTTTTGAAATCACTCAAAAAGAATGAGTTCTTTATCACTAAATGGTTGATAATTCCACCGTTCTACAGAGCAGAGAGTACTGAAGATATGACAATGGGTGACGAAATTAACAAAGCCTATAAAAACCTTATCTCTCGTACAAATGCAATGAAGAGTGGCTTTGGGATTAGATTATTTGGTGATCAGACTAAATTACGAATTCAAAATAATTTATTAGAGATTTTCACATTAGCTTCAGCACCTGTTAAAGGAAAAAATAGTCTGTTACGAAAGGGTCTTCTTGGAAAGACTATTGACTATTCAGCATCAAATGTTATTACAGCACCAGAAATATCAAAGGCGAATAGACCTAAAGATATGCCAGTTAATTTTGGATTCAGTGCTTTTCCACTGCCAACGGTTATATCACTATTCTTGCCATTTTATTCAGCTGAAATATCTAGATTTCTATCAGAGTTATTAAAGTTTGTTGAATTAAAATATGGAAATGACATAGAAAAAATAAACAGATCACAATATAATACTCAATATGCAGAGAAACTAATTAAACTGTTTATTAAATCAGAAACAGAACGATTTAATCCTGTAACGTTTGAGTATACAGATATTGAAGGTAAGAAAGTTAAAGAAGTAATTCAAATATATGAATATAGAAGCAAAGCCGATATGGCTAGTAATAAATATATTATGAGACCCTTAACTTTAGCTGATTTATTCTTTGTTATAACAATGGAAGCAGTAGTTCCGGATAAGCATGTTTATGTAACGCGTTATCCAATAATCAACTTCCAAAATATATACCCTGCAAAAATTAAACTTTTGAGTACTGCGAAGACTCGTGAAGCTTATATAAAAATGGATCCAGGCTTAACTCAAGTATTACATTATGAAGAATATCCTTATATAAAATTTGAGGATGATCCAAACCCTGGAAGATCAACTGATTATAACTTTACAAATGTTATGATACCAGGAAATGTATATATCAAAGCAATGGGTGGTGATTATGACGGTGACATGTTGTATATGCGTGGAGTATTCAGTAAAGAAGCAAATCAAGAAGCAAAACGTCTTATATTTGCTAAATCTAATTTCTTAGGTGCATCGGGTGAGCCAACTCGTGGTATAAATGCAATTGGAAAAGAAGCAAGTATGGCATTATTTGAACTAACGAAAGAAGGAAGATAATTTCCTTCTTTATTTGTTACTTTAAGTCTTTAAAAGTTAAAGTCGCCTCCAACAATGTATTAAGGAGTTGGTATATAATGGAAAATTACCCAGAAATCAATAATACAAATGATGCTAAAAAATATATAACCTGGAGGACCGCTGGTGAATATGAAATTATAGGTGGTGACTATGACAATAAAGGACGAAGCCAAATAATTTTTAAACATTCATGTGGATTTGAATTCACAGCTCAATTTAAAGAATTTAGACGAAGCTACATAAATTCAGGTGGAGGTTGCCCTAAATGCGCTATACTGAAACGCTCAAAACAACTTAGCCCGAAACTAAATATAACTGACTTCAATACAAAATTTGAAACATTTGAAAATAGTGAAGATTATATTATTTTATCTAAAAAATATATTGATAATAAAACAAAATTAGAATTTAAACATAAAATTTGTGGAAAAACGTTTAAAATGAGACCTAATGACTTTCAACAAAACTATAGATGCCCGTATTGTTCAAGAATGAAATCAATAGTTGAACAAGAGGTTGCCGTTTTTGTAAAATCAATTTATTCTGGGATAGTAAAAACATCAGATCGATCATTAATAAACCCATACGAAATAGATATTTTTCTTCCAGATCTTAATTTAGCAATAGAATTCAATGGCTTATATTGGCATAGTGAAGAGCGAAAAGGAAAAAAATATCATAAAGAAAAAATGGAAAGATGCAATAAAAAAGGTGTCAGACTAATTCAGATTTTTGAAGATGAATGGAATTTAAAAAAAGATATTGTACAATCAAAAATTGAATCTATAATTGGATGTAGTAAAAAACCAAGAATATATGCCCGAAAATGTACAGTTCAAGAAATTACACTACTTGATTCAAAAGAGTTTATGAATAAAAATCATATACAGGGACATACACCTGCGACATTAAAACTTGGATTATTTCATAATGATGAATTAGTGTCTGTAATGTTGTTAAATACATTAAGAAAAACAATGAATAAAGGTTATGATAATGCATGGGATTTAATTCGATTTGCAAGTGATATTGATTATATTGTAGTGGGAGGTTTTGGAAAAGTCTTAAAATATTTTATTAGAAATTATAACCCATTTTATATTAAAACTCTAGCAGATCTTAGATGGAGCAATTCAAATAATATGTATGTTAAAACTGGATTTTCTATAGCAAATATCGTTGAACCAAGGTATTTTTATACAGATGGAAAAACTAGAAAACACAGGTTTGCATTTAGAAAAGACAAAATTAAAGAAAAATACCCAGATATATATGATATCTCAAAAACAGAATTTGAAATGATGGATCAAACTAATTTGTGGAGAATCTGGGATGCTGGAAAGATAACATATGAGTATAAAAAAGAAGGCTACTAGGCCTTCTTTTTCTTTTAAAACCTCGTCAACAATATTTTAAATACGACAAAGGGTGTGAATTAAATGCTTAATTTAGAAGATTTAAGTTAAATAGTGCAAAGCTTAAATTACAGTAACCTTTTTTATAAGAATATATTATAAATTAGGAGGCGATGAAAATGAAGAACAAATTTAACGGTATGAATATTGTGGCAAGAACACCTGAAGAAAATCAATATTTAATGGACATATTAAGACTATATAAATACTATTGGTATAAACCAATACAAATTCGTTTAACTAATGGTATTAGCGAATACCATCCTAATAGCGTTATTGTATACTATCTTGATAATGATGGAGTACCTGGTGAAGTTGGATGGGATTTTTTAGAAAAGATTGGGCCTGAAGTAGTCGTATTTAATTTTTTAGATATCAAAGATCTTGATGAAGAAGACTTAGAATTATTAAAGAGGTTAAAATGAAGAAATTTAAATTTGCAAATATGAATATTATAATGGAAACAGTAGAAGAAGAAATAGAAGTAATTAAACTATTAAAAGATTGTGGTTATTCATGGAGTAGTGAACCGAATAAGGAATTTAGGGGAGCACATCCAGATGCTAGGTATTTTCGTAGTGCATTAGTATATTATTTTAAAACAAAAACAGCTGGTTATGATTGGTATGATAATATTATGCGTGACCCATTATATAATTTTGGATATACGTATTATAAATACTCAACTGTTAAAGATTTAGATGAAGACGATTTAGAATTATTAAAGAAGTTGCGATAAGTAGCTTTTCCTTTTAAATTCGGACTAAACAATATTTTATAACAATATACAAGGAAGGATGAATACAATTGGCTAAAGTTATAGTAAAAGCGAATGAAAATATCGAAGATACTTTACGTAAATTCAATAATGACTTAAGACGTTCTGGAACGTTAAAAGAAATTAAAAAACGTAAGTATTATGATAAACCAGGCGTTCGTAAACGTAAAAGAATTAAAGAAAATTTAAAAAATAAAAAATACCAATAAAAAAACAACTAACCTTCAGGTTAGTTGTTTATTTTGAAGAAAAATTTAAATATTTAAACTTACAAAAACACACTTATAATATGCGCTCGTAGCATAACGGATTAATGCAATGTCCTTCTAAGGCATCGATTACTGGTTCGAATCCAGTCGGGCGTACCATAAAAATAAAAAAGTTAAGATCTATATTAAACAAAATAATATAGGCATTAAAATGAAAGGAATGATTACTATGTTAAAAAACTTAATTTCAACCAGTAATATTAATGAGTATAAAAACAATGTGATCATTGGGGGCTTCCAATCGGAAAATTTATAACATTCAACGGATATGGCGTGGGGTCTCTTTACAACTTTTATTAGAGTGCATAATAGGTATCGTAGTAAATAACATATGTTATAGTGAGAGCTATAGCATTGCGATATAGTAGTGTATTTTAATAAAAGATTATCCATTTGGATAATCTTTGTTTTATATTAAAACGAGTTATAAAAATATATAATAAAAATGATAAATTCGGGCCCTTAGCTCAGTTGGTTAGAGCGCCGTGCCCATAACGCGGATGTCAGTGGTTCGAATCCACTAGGGCCCACCATTTATGCAAGGAGTATGAGAAGCGCCGACCAGGGAAATCTTGTAGTTGCTGTAAACAGAGATGTTATGGTAACCGAGATGAAAGCGGTTAGCAGAGATCATACGTTATCCTTATCGGGATTGAACTTGCGCCATATCGTCCATTGGGCGAACACAAAAATTGTCTGTGTGTCTGCAGCTGGGCAGTTTGGGGCTCGTTAAGAGCAAGTTGACATTTATTTTATATAGAGAGTCTTCTCAAAAAAGATGCAGAAACCATAATTACTTGTGTACTGTGCTGGGTAGTTGAGCTCACTTGTGAGCATATTCGATATTTACTTTGTAAAGGATCGATTGAAAATGCAGAAAAACGTTCAAGATTGTGCTTTTGTAGAGCCATAATGAATTTTGAATGACTGATATAGCAATCTACAATTACCTTGAGATTATGCCCTACAGAGCCAAAGAGAAATTTTGAGGGAAACATATTAACTATCTGTATGAATCAATCCATTTGTTGTTGTGGTGCGATAATAAACTATACGAGAAAAACAAATACGAGAAAAACAACCAACTTATTTATTGCGATTGGCCGTCGTAAAAATTAATGAAGCACCTAAATAAGTTGTATATTGCGGGGTAGAGCAGTGGTTAGCTTGTCAGGCTCATAACCTGGAGGTCGCTGGTTCAAATCCAGCCCCCGCTTCCATATTTTTATATGTTCCGAAAGGAGCATCAATGTCCGAATACCGATGATCAAAGTCGCGCTTGAAGTCTATGGGGTATTTTTTTAATTTATATTAGCAAGTTCTGCAGGGCTACTGATAGTTTTGACACGAAAATTAAGACCATCTTATTCATTCTGATGCGAGATACGAATGACCGGGCTTAGAAAATGTGCCTGACACGAATAAAAGCTTCGAGCAGTTCTTCTAGGCTGGCTCCATTGGGCTTATGGGTAATAACAAAACATTTTAAATAAAAAAATTTTCTTGTTTAAGATTAAACAATTAAATATAAAGAATTATAATTATAAAACCGCGAAGGCTGATTGAGATTGATCTATAAAGTAAAGCTCTAAGCATGCTTTTTGATTTTGAATTTTGATATAGGATATGAATGAAGCAATATCATTTACGTTGTCAGTAACTACGATTTGTGATTTGGGGAAACTGTCTAATTATAATTTATAAATAGCGAAAGTATATTTCTGAGATACGATTGGCCGAGCCAGAGTTATTTTTGATTATAGAAATCGCTATATTGGGTGCGTATTCCAATTGGCAGAGAAACAGGACTTAAAATCCTGACAGTGTGGGTTCAAGTCCCACGGCACCCACCATTTGATTTAATGATGATATGAGGAAACTTATATTTCGTACTGTTGGATTAACCAATAGTGATGATTGTCGTAATACTGAATACAGCGACTAATAAAACAGTATCGGTTTACAGATAGGGACGCCGATTAATAACTTCTATCTGCTCAAATGGTTTATAGTCCGTTGGTGAAGCGGTTAACACATCTGACTTTCTATCAGACACGCATGGGTTCGAATCCCATACGGATTACCAATTAAATTTATATTGCTTTGTAGCTTAGTGGTAGAGCATCGGACTTTGACTCCGAGTACCTGGGTTCGATTCCCGGTGAGGCTGCCAAATGCCGGTTTAGCTGAGAGGCTTAGCAGAACTCTTGTAAAGTTCAGACGTAGGTTCGAATCCTTCACCCGGCACCATTTTTAAATAATTCGTAGATTTTGTAATCTACAACATATATATAATATATAAAAAGCATATAGGAACTTGCGGATGTGACGGGAACTGGCATACCTGTCTGACTTAGAATCAGATGTTTAAGGGTTCAACTCCCTTTGTCCGCACCATTAAATATACTATTGACGTGTTAGCTAACGTTGTAAATTGGAACAAACGTGATTGGTAACGGTTAAGCTGTAAAGTGGCGCTATATCTATCTGGAATTTTAATTTTCATGAGAATTAAAGTTAGGGGATCGGATAATCACTAAAATCCAATTAATTTATATGATGATGGATATATATTTAGTTAGATCTTGAATCTAACTCCGGCTATTGATTTAGTTCGTTTGGAATCTATATATTAGAGTTAAAAGCTCAACATCATCACCTATGAACGGATATGCAATTGAAGAAGCAGCTCAGAGACACTGAGTATAGAGCAATGTCAGGTCATTAAGATGATGAGCACACCTTTATTTAATTAGGTTTGAATCCTAGTTTCGTTCACCAAATGGGGAAGAAGCGAATGGCATTAGCAAGCAGACTGTAAATCTGTCGCATTAAGTTGTTGTGAGTTCGAATCTCACCTTCCCCACCATTCGGGCCGATCGTTTAAAATCGGAAAAGACTTAATTCTTGTTGCAGCTGCAACAGCAGTTAAATATAGGTTGGAGTCCTATGAGGTCCACCAAAATATCGAGATGATGAAAGAGATAGACATGCCCTTAATGTCAAGGGTGTTGGTGAATAGTAAAGTTAGTTAAGTCGCTCTTAACTCTTGGCGAATAACCAGCGTGTAGGTTCAAATCCTACTCTCGATACCAAATTGGAGTGTAGCTCAGGTGGTTAGAGCGCACGCCTGATAAGCGTGAGGTCGATGGTTCAAGTCCATCCTCTCCAACCATAATAAAATGAAAGGGGTTTCAAATGAATCAAATAGATATAGATATATTAAAATCCAAATATAGATTTCCAAGAGTAAAGCCAGATGTACCAGTAAATGATATGGGATGGTTTACAATTCGAAATAAAGATGTATTAAACTTATATATTACTGATAATACAAAAATTGTTATGGAAATAGGTTCTTGGATGGGAAAATCTACAAGATCTATTTTAAACTCAAATAATAATTTAATAGTAATTGCAATTGATCATTGGGAAGGTTCAGCAGAACATAAGGAATTTCCAGAATTTAATAAATGTTTACCAACATTATATGATACATTTATAGCTACAAATTGGGAATATAGAGATCGATTAATTCCTGTTAAATTAGATAGTATTTCAGGAATGGTTCAAATATCAAATGGTCGAATAATACCAGATATTATATATATTGATGCAAGCCATGATTATCAAAATGTACTTAATGATTTAACAGTTGCACGAAGTTTATTTCCAACAGCTTTAATTATTGGAGACGATTGGGGCATGCAAGGAGTTAAAGATGCAGTTATGCATTATGTTAAAAATATAGAAATATTTGAATTAAAAACATATACTACTTGTTGGGTTTTAAAAGTTAAAGATACAAAAACAATAAAAGAAGAATTAAACGAAAGATAACCGGGCGTAGGTATCGGTTCACTCTGGGACAAAAATGCTAATGTAGATATCTGCAGACAAACAAATCCAGAGATTAATAACTTAGAAGTATTATGTGCAAATTGTCATTTTATTGAACATTATGGCAAAAAGGAAGATTAATTTCTTCTTATATGGGTCCGTAGCTCAACGGGAGAGCGTCTGCTTTGCAAGCAGAAGGTTGGAATATCGTAATTTCTCGGATCCACCATATAGATCCTTAGCTCAGCGGGCAGAGTGTCACTCCTACAAAGTGAACGTCATTGGTTCGAATCCAATAGGGTCTACCAATATGTCTTAAAAAGGACACCAAATATGCCATAACCCGAACGTGATGCCATTCGGTCTAAGGCGCTAGAAACTCTGAGTAGTTCTATTTATAGATAAATCTATGAATGGGTTTCTTGGCATCATCCATGGCTCGGTAGCTCAGTTAGGTAGAGCGCGTGACTGTTAATCACGTTGTCACTGGTTCGATCCCAGTCCGGGCCGCCATAAAAATTCTCACAACATGGGATAGTATTATCCAAAGAGATAATAATTGTTGAGCAAAAAGGTTAGCCGTACGCCGCCCGTGAGTAAGTCGCTCTAGCTAAATTTGCCTAGAGTATATAACAGCGAGTTGAGCATATGATTAATTTCGTGTGCTTGATTAGCTTTAAAGAAATTCATAT
>Ga0307992_1001970_pt1 | contig 11859 bp, 4 predicted proteins | sample EllFjometagen133_FD_203162 | JGI IMG/M metagenome (GOLD analysis project Ga0307992, IMG submission 203162) | Marine microbial communities from Ellis Fjord, Antarctic Ocean - #133 | ecosystem: Environmental > Aquatic > Marine > Unclassified | place: Southern Ocean | collected 2014-10-08
CCAGCGCCGATGGTAGTCTTTTGGGCGAGAGTAGGTCGGTGCCGAGAATTCTGCCCTCAAACAATTTTTAGAGAGGTATGATAACTAAGAACAGACCATTTTTGAGTCTGTTCTTTAGTTTTTATTAACCTTTTTAATTTTATTAATTCTGTTAAAATAAACCTATGAGAATTATTGCTGACATGCACAATCATTCCCGATTTTCTCGGGCTTGTTCTCCTCAGTTAAATTTATCCAATTTAGAAAAATGGGGTAGAATCAAAGGAGTTAATTTATTAACAGTTACCGATTTTACTCATCCTATTTGGATTAAAGAATGTGAAGAACAATTAGAACCAGAAGGAAATGGATTTTATAAACTAAAAAAGAGCAAAGGTGATGTTCATTTTATGTTTACTACGGAGATTTCTTTTATTTATAAGAAAGGTGATAAATGTAGAAGAGTTCATGAAGTTGTTTTGGCTCCTTCGATTGAGGTAGTCAAAAAATTAAATAAAGTTTTAGAAGATAGAGGTTTTAACTTGAAATCAGATGGTCGACCAATTTTAGGAATGTCAGACAGGGACTTTGTGGAATTAGTTAAAAATGTTGATAAAAGAATAGAAGTTATACCTGCTCATATTTGGACTCCTTGGTTTTCAATTTTTGGTTCAAAATCTGGTTTTGATAGCATTGAAGAATGTTTTGGAGATATGAGTCAATATATTTTTGCTCTAGAAACTGGTTTAAGTTCTGATCCGCCTATGAATTGGCGTATTTCTGCACTAGATCCATATATTTTGGTTTCTAATTCAGATTCTCATTCATTAAAAAATATTGGAAGAGAAGCCAATGTTTTTGAAATAGAGAAAAATAAGTTTTCTTATGATGAATTAATTCGTATTTTAAAACAAAAAGACATAAAAAGTTTTCTTTATACTATTGAATTTTTTCCTGAAGAGGGTAAATATCACTTTGATGGTCATCGCAGTTGTAATGTTGTATTTAGTCCTCGAGAAACAATTAAAAATAAAGGAATTTGTCCAAAATGTAAAAAACCTTTAACTATAGGAGTAAGTTATCGAGTTGAACAATTAGTCGATCGCGACTTAGGATATATTCCCAAAGATAAACCGGGGTATAAAAGATTAATTGAATTAGACAAAATTATTGCCCAAGTGCTTGGAGTAAAAGGGAGAGAATCAAAAGCAGTGATGAATATTTATTGGCAATTGATTAAAAATTTAGGAAATGAAATATTCATTTTAACAGATTGTCCTTTAAAACAAATGAAAGATAAGGGAATTGACGAAAGAATTATTCAGGGAATTGAAAGAGTCAGGCAAGAAAAGTTATTTATTAATCCTGGTTATGATGGAGTCTATGGAGAAATTGGTATTTTTGAGAAACCAGAGAAAAAAAAAGGAGCTATTAAAAAAAGAAAAGCTCCTAAGGGACAAAAAGAATTATTTTAATATAAGAAAAATAATGGTTGTTCTTCTAAGGTTTATTGGACAGGGAAAATTAGAATTAACAAAGATATTTATTTAATAAAAAAAATATTCTTTATTTTAGGATGTTGATTATAAATTTGAAAGGGTGATAGGTTTGTTTTACGAATAAAATAATGTTAATTATTTTATTTTTTAAAAAATTTTTTTGGAGAACAATTTGAATTTGCTGTTAAAAATTAATTTTTGTTCATAAATTAATAATATATAATTTCATCCTGATTCATTTGTTTTACTTCTATTGTTTTGACAATGTTTTATATTTTGTTATAATTGAGATAGGAGAACTTAATTTCATTGTATGAAATTTCAAAGTGACAATTTATTAGAATTAGATGACAAAAAGCGTTTTTTAAAACGAAGATTTTAAAACCTGTATTTCACGGTTTTTTTATTTTTTAAATAAAAACGTCAAATAAATTTAATTTAGTAAAAATATAGAAAGTTATTTAAATATGACTTTAATCCAGCCTAATTTAAAAGGAAGAGAGAAAGAAAAATTTTTGCGAATTTTAATTCAAAATTTTGTAAATATTGCTTTTTAGTGGTATTTTTTTATTTAAAAACTAAAAATAAAGTTATGGTCATAAAAAAAATCATCAAAATTTTGTTAATTGTTATTATGTGTTTTATTATCGCTTATGGTATTAAAGCACTTTATGGGGTTTTAATCTTTAACAGTGCTTCAACTGAAGACCAATTAAAAATTGTTCAGGCAAATTATAACCGATGTGTATCTGAGGGAAAAGATGATTGTGAAGACATTTTAATGTGGGGGATGAAAAAAACGTTAAAAACTCAAGTTCAAGAATTAATACCTGTTGTTTTAAATAAAACTTTATCAGAAGATGAAAGATGGGGGGCTTTGCAAATGTTTTACACATTATCTAAAAATGAACAGGAATTTTTAAGCAAAGAAACAGGCAAATTTTATTTTACAATTGCTAATGACAAAGAAAATCCAAATGATTTGCGCGAATTAGCGGCGAAATTTTTATTAGGAGCAAAAACTAAAGATGAAAATGTAAAAAAGTTGCAAAAACAAGTATTAGAATCTCCAGATGCCAGTTCTGAATACAAACGAGAAGCTATTAAAGCAGTTGCAAATTCGGGTGATGATGACGCGATAGATGTATTATTAAAAACTTTAGAAGATACGGATTCTTCAATTGTTCTTAAGGCAAGTGGAGCATTACTCGGGCAATGGCCTGAAATTAAAAACAGAATTCCAGACCTTCTAAGATTTGCTTTCAATGAAACAAAGCCTCTTCTAGCAAGGAGTGAAATTATTGGTTTATTTAAAAGTTTTGTCATATATTATGATTATAAAGATACACAAGCAATTAAACAGTTGCCAGCTTTATTAAACCATTCTTATTATCCAATTCGTTCAGCAACAGTAAATACTTTAAAAGTTTTAACAGGTAAAGAATATGAGATTGAACCCGGAACAGAGAAAGAAAAAGATGAATTTTTAGATACTATTTTGTTTGGGAGATAAAATAATTTATAATTTTTGATATTTATTATGAAAATTAAAATTATTGAAAATAAGATAGAAATATTATTTATATTGATTTTTATTTTATTTTTTAGTCCTTTATTTGTTCAAGCAATGTCAAGGGGAACTATTTTGTATAAAACATCAGAAGATGGAAAAATGTATGGGTATAATAATTATTATGAATTTTCTTTAATTCCAGGTAAATCTCATTTTGGCGGAGTAGGCATTTATATTGGCACTGACAATTTAAATAACGATGAGCCAATGATTGTTGAGGTGGATTACAGCGGAGTTAGAATAATTCCAGCTAAATATTTTGTTGATTTAGATGAAGGAGAAAAATTTATTGAAGCTAAAATACCGAAAAGACTTCTTGATTTTGGAGGAATGACTGATCAAATGGCTATTAATATAATAAACCAAGAAGGTGAAGGATTTGATTTTACATATCATAAACAAAAAGGTCCACAATCAGGAGATTGGACTCCTGCTGGGTTTGTTGAAAAAATTTATGAAAGTGCAAAATCTACCCAGTTAGCTTATTATGAATTTTCAGTAGGAGAAGCTCCGAGTTATTCAATTAACATTACTCCGGACGGCTATGATGATGAATCAGAAATTAATGAGCATCATGATGTTTTTTCTGAAGAATTTGAGCATTCACGAATTCATACGTTAAGCTCTGGAGATTTTTGGGAGCAATTTTTTAATAAAGAAATACAAGATACTCTTAATTCAATATCAAATAAATTAGAACAGGAACAAAATAGATTAGAGAAAGATGCTATGCAAAAGTGGGAAAACGAATTAAAAGGGAAAAAAGTTAAAGATAAAGATATGACAGAAGATTATCGTTATGTTGCTAATTTGGAAAAGTTTTCAAAAATAGCTAAAGGAATAAAAGATATTGTTAATGTTACTATTTATGGCACTGAACATGAAAAAGATAGGTATTTTTTCTTTCCCTATACTCAATTTCAACAAATAACTTTAATGCACGTGGACGTGGACGCTTCAGAGGTTTCATCTCATGGTAAAATGCAGGCTGTTGGTGGACTCTCTTTAATACAAAAAAGAGTTATGATGACAACCTCTTTTTTCGAAAGATTGGTTTATAATTTGGCGACTGAGAAAGGAAAAGAATTGGTAATGAATGTTTTAGGAATAAATGAAATAATCAGTAGCATTAATGCTGTTAAAACTAGTATTGGTGTAGGAGAAGAAGGTATAAACTTATTAAGTGGTGGCAAACTTAATATTGATACGGGAAAAATTGTTAAAGAAACATTTAAAAAAAATAAATATGCGCAAGCGGCTTTAAGTTTTGAAAAAGATGCGGATAGATTCTATCAAGCAGGGATTGATGAGTCATTAGAGTTCTTTGATTTAGTTAATAAAGGTTATCTTAAAGGTCCAGAATTTGATAGAAAAATGGAATTGGAATTGGCGAGAATAAGCGGAGAGGATGAGGAAATAATAGATACAAGACCTATAGTTAGACAATTGGGAGATGTGATTGATATTAGTCCGATAGATATTGAAAAAGAGATAGAAAAAGAATTTAAAAAATTACAAGGCAAAAAAATTAAAGATGCGGGTTTACAAAAACTAAAAGAATTAATTGATGATGAAGTTAATCAGGATAAATCTGATGAGGTTGAACTTCCTCAGGAAGAGGTTGAAGAACCAGAGGAAATTTTGAAAACTGCGATTTTTGAAAAGGGAGATATTTTGATAAATGAATTTATGCCAAATCCTATTTCTGACGAATCAGAATGGATTGAATTATACAACAAAACAGATAAATTAATTGATTTATCTAGTTTGAGTATTGAAGACAATACTGGTAAGACTAAATTTTTAATTGATTTAAAAATTAAAGCAAAATCTTATTCTTTGTTTAGCCAAGGGCAGGATTTTAGTTTTAAACTTAACAATCCTGGAGATATTATTATATTAAAATATATAGATACTTTAATTGATTCAGTAACTTATGGAAATTTTGACGATGGAAATATTAATAATAATGCCCCGAAAGCAGAAAAGGGGCAGATTTTAGCGCGGCTCCAGAATAGTCAAGATACGAATCAAGATAACAATGATTGGTTTATTACTACAACTCCCACCCAGAATTTAATAAATAAGATTACTGCGCCGATTATTGAACCAATTGTTCAACCAGTTTCTTATGGAGGTGGAGGAAGTAGCAGTTCTTCCCCAAGTTATCAGTCTTATGAACTAAAAGATGTGGTCATTAATGAAATAATGTATAATCCTTCTATTGTTAATAAAACCCATGAATGGGTTGAAATATACAATACAACAAATAAAAATATTAATTTAACTAATTGGAAATTTTACGAAGCGGAAACTAATCACAAATTAACTTTACAACAAGGCGATTGGATATTAAATTCTGGTTCTTACGCAATTATTGCGGATAATGGAGAACAATTTTTGCTTGATTATCCGGATTTTACTAAAACCGTTTTTGATAGTTCTTTTTCTTTAAAGAATACTTCTGAAACTGTTGTTTTAAAAGACGGAAAAAAAAATACAATAAATGAAGTCCTTTATTTGAGTGAATGGGGAGGTAATGATAACGGAAAGACAATAGAAAAGCAGGCTGATGAAAGCTGGACAGAGAGTTCAGTTGATAAAGGAACTCCTGGACAGGAAAATAGTGAACAATCATATTCTACTTCAGGAGAACAGGATCCAGAACCTGATCCAGACACAACTGCCCCGATCATAACTTTACTTGGAGATTCTGAAATTAATTTAGAAACAGGCGATTCTTATGTTGACGCGGGCGCGACAGCATTAGACGATGTTGACGGCAACATTACAGATAATATCGTAATTATTAATCCAGTTAATACTAATATTCCAGGAAGTTATATTATAGCTTACAATGTTTCAGATAGTGCTAATAATCCAGCCGAACAAATAATTAGAACAGTTATTATTAGTGAACCTATTTCAGAAGAACAACCAGACGAATTTCAACAATATTCTTTAGCTGATGTGGTCGTTAGCGAAATTGCTTGGATGGGTACCAAGGCCAGTGAATATGATGAATGGATTGAATTATATAATAATCTGGATAATTCAGTAAATTTATCTGGCTGGCATTTACAGTCAAATGATAATACTCCAAATATTGTTTTAGAGGGGATAATTCCAGCTTATAGTTATTGGATATTAGAAAGAAGTGACGATACCACAATTAATAGTTTAATGGCTAATCAAATTTATACCGGGATTTTAAATAACAACGGAGAACATTTACAATTAAAAGACGGAACAGAAAAAATTATAGATGAACTTGATTTTTCCTCTAGATGGCCGGCTGGTAGTAATGAAATCAAAGCGTCAATGGAAAGAATTGATTTTTCGATTTCTGGCAGTTTAATTAATAATTGGCAGACAAATAGTGGCAAAAATTTATTTGCTTTAGATACTGATGGTAATGATATTTTAGGGACGCCCAGGCAGGAGAACAGTGAGAAAACAGACGTAATTGCTCCGGTTATTACATTATTAGGCGATAACCCGATTACAATAGAGGTTAATTCTTCTTATGCTGATGCTGGCGCGACAGCATTAGACGATGTTGATGGCGATATTACGGCAAATATTATTACTGGAGGCAATACGATTGATACCAGTGTTTTAGGGATTTATATAATAACTTACAAGGTTTCAGACAGCACGGGCAATTCAGCAACAGAAGTAATTAGAACAGTTATTGTTAGTGAGAAATCAGATACTACGCTACCAATTTCTAGTATTGATGATCCAGGTGATATTTTTAACGCCGCTTCTTTACCAGAAACAATTGGGGGCGATATTTCTCCAGACACTGAGCAGGTAGAAATTCAGATTAAAAGAGGAAAAAATTCAGATTATCTAGATGATGATAACGATGTTCATAAATGGCATGCTGACAGAGATGATATATGGATTACTAGGGGAGTGATTCTAGATAAGGAAAATAACAACTGGTCTTATAATTTACCATTAGAATTATTACAAGAACAAGACAATCATTATTTTATTCGTTCTCGGGCTAAAGATGGTTCTGAAAATATTCAAAGCAATTATTCTGAAATAAATTTTATTTTTGATAAAACACCACCGGGACAAGTTATTACTTCAGATGTCCGAGAAAAAGATAGTCCTTTAGATTTAGAATTTTTTTGGAGTGAAGTTAGAGATAATTTTTCAGGTATTGACTATTATGAGATTGAATGGAATGGCGGCAACGCAACTTCAACAGATGGAACAGTATTTAGATTAACTGGAGAAAATAGGACTGATTATTCTTTTAAGGTTAAGGCTTGTGATAAAGCTGGGAATTGTGGAGAATTTTCTAATTCTAAAAAACGCAGAATTCAAAAACAATCTTTGATTATTAATGAAATCCAGGTGAATAATAATGAGTTTATTGAATTATATAATCCGACTAATGAGAATATATCTTTAGATGATTGGCAATTTGCTTATTATTCTTCAAGTCAAGATTGGAGTGGAGCTACGTCTGATAATCCAAATAAGATACCACATCGTTTAAAACAGTTTCCCAATGGAGCAGTAATTAAGTCAAAAGGTTATTATTTAATTGGTGTTTATGGATACTCTAAATCAAGTGTTGATTGGCAAGTCAAAACTAATACTGGTCAAGCTTATTTAAATGGTCAACTTTCCAATACAGCTGGTTCAGTTGTTATTTATTCGTCGGATCTAAGTGGCAAATCATCTGATAAACTAAAAAAACAATATATTGACGCAGTAGCCTGGGGAGATGTTCAACATGTAAAAGAAAAAGATGCTTACCCATTAGCTCCAGAACAGGATAAGTCTTTGCAAAGAAAAGAAAATCAAGATAAAGATGATAACGCAAATGATTTTTTTATTCAGGAAAGCCCGAGCCCTCAAAGCGTTTACGGACTTTGGTTAAACGGTTGGAACAAAAGAAAACTTTTAGTTATTGATAATAAACAAAATTCTAATAATCTAACTGATTATCAAATTAAGATTAACGTTACACATCAATCAGAAATGCAATCTGATTTTTCAGATATTCGTTTTACTTCTTCTAATGGCAAAACATTACTTCCTTATTATTGCGAAGAATATGTAAAAGATGATTCAGCTATTTTTTGGGTAAAAGTTCCAGAAATTCAAGCTTATTCAGAAGCAATTATTTACCAATATTATGACAATGTTAGTGCAACTTATGAAGGTAATGGTGAAGATGTTTTTATCTGGTTTGATGATTTTTCAACTGATCGCTCTGAAGAATATGATAATGTCTATATTAATTGGGATACAAAAAGAAAAAGAATTAAGCTTAGTGAAAATGCTTATATCAGCCCGTTAGACAATAATTCAGGGGAGAATTTAGAGATGAAAAATTTTTATATCAAGACAAAAATGTATTTAGAAAAAGAAACAGATAATTATCATACAAATATGGCAAGACAAGCTTTTATCGATTATAGGCATAATGACAATAATAGTGTCCCCACATCTGGTAATTTTGACGATGATGATTATCTAAAATTTGGGGTTAATAACCAAGTAGGTTATAATGTTAATTATAGAGGCCTTCGTTTTGATAAAAACATTTATACAAAAGACGTTGACAGACAAGCAATCAATATTTTAAAAAGAGATGGGACAATGTCTGATTATTTTGATAAATGGGGTGTTTATGAAGTGCGCGCTTATGAGACCAATCACCAAGTTGATTTTATTGATGAAGATTTAAAAAGAACAACATGGAACATTACCAGTCATTATTTAGATGAAAAAGGAAACATTTATTTAAGAGCTTTAGACGTTTCTTCCACTAGTTGGGTCTGGATTGATTATTTAATGATTGGTCAAAGCACTTTGCCTGAACCAACTATTGTAATCAATAAACCAGAAGGATATACAGCAGTAAACGGTCAAATTCGTAATTCATATCCTGAATTTCTTGATTGGGGGGAAAGAAAAAAAATTAAGATTAGTAATATAATTGGTAATTCTACTAGTACTGATGATGTGATTGATTATGCAATCGAAATAAAAATTGATTATTTAGATGTGGATGGAGCAAAAAAAGATTTTTCAGATATCCGTTTTATTGATTCTGATAAAAAAACCATTTTGAAATATTGGAATGAATCCTATGAAGTAGATACTGAGGGGAATCCTATTTCAGCCATTTTTTGGGTGAAAGTACCTAAAATTCCAGGAACAATTTCGGATAATAGGCAAAAAATTATTTATATGTATTATGATAATCCTTCAGCTACTTATATTGGTAAAGGTGAAGATGTTTTCGTTTGGTTTGATGATTTCGAAATTTATCGGCATTCAGAATATAAATATTCGTCAGTTGATTGGAAGTCAGAACAAGGAAGAATTAAATTTAACAATAATGGTTACATCACTCCATTAGATGAATTAGGAAAGAATCTAGAAATAAAAGATGTTTACATCAAAACTAAAATGTATTTAGAAAAAGAAACAGACCACTATCATACAAATATGGCTCATCAAGAATTTGTTGATTATCGGTATCAAGATGCCAATAGTTATTGGCGTTTTGGTTTGAATTACAAATATAATTATATAGACAAAAGAGGAGTAATTTTTGGAGGTAATTTTGATTCAAAATTATTTTTTATGCCTCTTTCACAGCAGAATTTTCAGGACCAATGGGGTGTTTTTGAAATTTGGGCGGTTGATACCGAACATTCAGTTAAGTTTAGTAATGATTTTGGAGATGTAGAAATTAAAGGCGGAATTAAAAGTAACAGTTTAGACAAAGAGGGGAAGATTTATTTAAGAGCTTTGGATGTCGCTTCTACCAGTTGGATGTGGGTTGATTATCTTATTATATCTAAATATAATCCAGAAATAAAAGTTTCAGATGTGTATTAAAAAACAAACAACAGTTATTTCGTTTATTCTTCTTTTATTTTTTTTTGTATATCCGGCTTTGGCTGGCAATTTTATTAAAGTTGAGCCAAATAAAGTCAAAGATTTATCACTGGACACAGCCGTACAAACACAAGGAACAGTTATTATTGAGCCTGGGATATTAGGAAAGCAGTTTTTTTATATTAATGGCCTTCAAATCTATTCCTATTACAAGGATTTTCCTGAATTAGTAATTGGCGATGAGATTTTAATTAAAGGCATTATTTCTCAGTCGCGAGGAGAAAAAAGAATTAAAACTAAAACCCAGGAAGACATTAAAATATTAAATCATAAGTTGATAATTAATCCTCAATTAATAACTGTCAGTAATATTGATTCTTATATAGTTGGGAGTTTGATTAAAATAAAAGGACAGGTGATTGAAAGAACGGGACAAAAAATATTTATAGACGATGATACAGGGGAAATAGTAGTTTATATTAAACAATATACTTTAATTGATAAATCAAGAGTTAAAGAAGGAAATCAAGTTGAAATAATAGGAATTTTAAGTCAAAGTAATGATGAATTGTGGATTTTGCCCCGTTTTGATTCAGACATTCAAATTATTAAAAATCAAAAAATAGAAACAGTGCAAATAGAGTCATTAGATTATCAAATACTAGCCAGTAGTGCAGAGTTGTTAGATTTTAATAAGTTGGTCCCGCATTTTATTGTTAGTACTGTTATTCTATTAATTATTCTTATTATCCTTTTGTTCTTTTATAAAAAAAATCAATCTACAAAAGAGAAAATAAATAGGTTACATTTTTAGGTTGTTAAAATATTGCAAAATAGGAGTGTTAATTAAAAAACCTAATATGTCTCATCTATATTATATTCTACATTAAGACAAAAAATTTTCGAAAAATATTAATTGACATTCATCAACAAATAGAGTATCATTTTAAAACTAAAAAAGTTAATTATTTAAATACAAACAAAGGTTAAAATAAGTTAATTATATGAAAAAATTATATCTTGATTACGCAGCAACAACACCCACAGATCCGAGAGTTATTAAGGCCATGTTGCCTTATTTTTACAGATTACCAGGAAATGCTTCAAGTTTACATGAGCCTGGACAAATAGCAAAAAAAGCGATGGAGCAGGCACGCAAGACAGTAGCTCATATTATTAAAGCAGAACCAGAAGAAATTGTTTTTACATCAGGAGGAAGTGAAGCAAATAATTTAGCCCTTAAAGGCGTTTTTTATAAACTAAATCACCAGCATCTTCATATTATAACCTCTAAAATAGAACATCCCGCCGTCTTATATTCTTGTCAATTTTTAGAAAAACAAGGAGCAGAAGTAACATATTTACCAGTTGACAAATATGGGATAGTTAATGTAGTTAAACTACAACAGGCAATTAAAAATGAGACTGTGTTGGTTTCAATTATGCATGCTAACAATGAAATAGGAACAATCCAACCGATTAAGGAAATAGGGCAAATTATTAAAACGGAGAAAGAAAAAAGAGACAAAAATAAAGATTTTTTGCCTATCTATTTTCACACTGATGCAGTCCAAACCTTTGGTCATATACCAGTTAACGTGAATGATTTAAATGTTGATTTTCTTTCTGCTTCGGCCCATAAACTTTATGGCCCCAAGGGAGTGGGGATGCTGTATATAAAGAAAGGAATTAAAATAGAATCATTGATTCATGGAGGAGAACACGAAAAAGGAAGAAGAGCTTCGACAGAAAATATTTCAGGAATTATTGGTTTTGCTAAAGCTGTAGAATTAGCTGATCAAGAAATGAAAAAAGAAAATAAACGTTTAATTATTTTAAGAGATTATTTAATTAAAAAAATTTTAGACAACATAAAAGGTTCATTTTTAAATGGACATTCAAAAATGAGATTGCCCAACAATATTA
>Ga0307992_1001971_pt1 | contig 11851 bp, 17 predicted proteins | sample EllFjometagen133_FD_203162 | JGI IMG/M metagenome (GOLD analysis project Ga0307992, IMG submission 203162) | Marine microbial communities from Ellis Fjord, Antarctic Ocean - #133 | ecosystem: Environmental > Aquatic > Marine > Unclassified | place: Southern Ocean | collected 2014-10-08
CGGTACCTTTAAAAGTTCTGAATTTCGTAATGGTAATTTTTATGGTGGGTATTTTTCAGGAGACACAACAACACTTACTGGTGGTTGGACTGCACAATGGAGTGGTGGAACATTTCATTATGGTTACATGAAAGGGGTTTATAGAACATCTTTACCAATTTATCCTTATCCAAAATGGAGTTATACTCAACAGCAACAACAAAGTGCATTATGAACTACTACTACACTAAAGATGTAGTAGTTTCGGGAACATAAAGTTCCTTCTCTTTCAGCACTTTCAACAATTATTACTTGTTGTACTATATTATTTTTATCTATTTTTGCTGCTATATTTTCCATTTAATTTTCATTTTTTTGAGCAATAAAAACGCCATTATTAGAATAAGTATTAAAATTACTCCAATCAGTTTTATCAATAGCATTATCTATTGCTTGAAGGTTTAAGATTGGAAAAAGTATGCTTTTCTGATTTTTCCCAATCCACAAATTCAGAAGAATCTTGGTTTGACCAAAATTTTCTTTCTTCATCTTCATTTTTAAATACGGGTATTTTTTTTAACTTGCTCATAATAAATTTTTTTTTCTTTTTTACTCATATCTCTTGCAGAAATAATACGAATCAAATTTAGCCTGATTGTAAAAACAATGAATAATAAACGCTGTGAATCTGTTCTTCCTTACAAATGTCCAGCGGGTGTTTGGACAATCGGTTTTGGACATACTGAAAACGTTGACAATGGAATGGTTATTTCAGAAGCGAACGCAATCAGATTATTAAAAGACGATTTAAAGCTACTTGAGGCACAAATTAACGAACTTGCACTATCTATCAATCAAAATCAATATGACGCTCTCGTGAGTTTTACGTTCAATTTAGGCATAGGAAACCTACAAAGCTCGACACTATTGACTTATCGTTGAACCTGAAATATAAGAACCAGTTACATCATTAGTCTTTCCATCATAACCAGTCGTAGATTATGCCTTTAATGATTTAAAAATCAAGGTCCGTTGATTGATTACTTTTTATGATTTTACCTGTAAAAAGAATTCTTTACAGAACCACATATCATTACATCAAAGAACTCAATTAAAACTTTATTTAATTATATATATATAAATAATTAAAGTCGAAAAATGTTAAATTCATTTACTAAGATAGTAATTTTCTTTGACATGTCTTTATAAAAAAAAAAGATAAAAATGGGAATAACAAATATAATCTCATGGTTTATAGATCCTCATAACAGAACACTACTCATATTCATATTTATTGCTATATTGGTAGGATTATTCTTTTATCAAAGAAGTAGAACCCAGAAATTTAAATATCAATATCAAGAACAAGTAAAAGAAACTAATCGAATAACTAATAATTGGAAAGTGAATCATGATTCACTAATTCAAATGACGGATATAAATGGGGTTTTAACTGGCAACATACAAGGTTACGAATTAACTGTTGAAGAATTAAAAAATGGATATGATAGTTTATTCACATTATTCACAATTGAAAAGAATAAACCACCAAAAGTTATTACTGAAATAAAATGGAAACTTGCTGAAAGTATTAGTCAAATACCAACAAATGTTCAAGGTGATACACTAATAACATTTTCTGATACTTTAATTCACGATAAAGATAATTGGAGAATTGTTGATGTGAAAGTTCCTTATACATTTATTTATAGATTAAAACCTGATTCTTCTAATGGATTTGCATTTACACAAGCATTGAGATATTCATTTAATTTAAAACAAAAAGGTATAGAAGATGCTTTTATCGTTATTTATGAAAATGGTAAAAGAGTTACATATTTAGAAGCACAAAATCTTGATAGTTTAATTTATAGAATTCAAATATATTCAAGTAATATCGAATTTTCTAAAAAACAAATAATTGACAAATTTAAGATTGAGGGAGAATATATTTATAAATCATATGAAGATGATCAATTTAAATATATGATAGGCTCATTTATACCTAAACCAAACAATGAATCTATTATTCCTTTAAATGACTTATTCACATATGCACAATTAATAACACACCCAGCCACAACTCAAATTAGAATGGGTATGTCTCTTGGTACTGCGCTTTATAAAGATGCTGAAACAGGTGAGATAAAAATCGAAGTAAAAACACCTTATCCTGGTATAACATTTAAAGATATAAAAGGGGCAGAAATAATGTCAACATTAAGATCTAACAAAAAAATTGTCAGATCATTTAGAAAAGAATGGGGAATTGGGTTTAACTTAGGATTAGGTATAATACCTGTCGCAGAAAACAGCGAATTCAAAATGAAATTTGGACCAATATTATCAATAGGTATAAATTATACTCCACGATGGTTACAATTTGGTCCAAATCAAGAAGGAAAAAATACTATAAATGATTTTATAAATATAATCAAATAAAAAAGACATTTTAATTGAGGGTAAAAAAGATATGAAAAGATAGATAATAATGATAAATATTAATTTTATAGAATTTTATGTGAAAACACCACAAACAAACATTAGAAGAATATTTTAATGTTACATCCGCTGTCGCTTCGGCATGGCGTAAAAAATCATTTCCAGAAAAAAGATTAAACGAATTCCTTGTTAAAGAGAAATCATTTAATATTTATGAACTTTTTGAGAGAATTTTCATTTTTTATATGAAGATGCTACTATATTTCTTGAGAGAAAAAAGAAAACATTTGATAAAATTTACAATATGAATAAAGATATAATTAAATATCGAAAAAAAATAACAACAATATGATTTTTTCATTTTTTGGGGGAAAAAGAAATCAATCTTCTTGGATATATTCACAAATTACAGATGAAATAAAAAAGAACACAAACACCTTTACTGAGGTGTTTTCTGGTGTTTTCTGGGTATATTTCAATAATGATTTTTCATTCACAGATAAAATTATTTATAACGATATGAATATTTATCTTACAAATTTCTTTGCAACTTGCTCAGATCAAAAATTTAAAGAAAAATTAAAATATGAATTAAACGAAGGGATGTTAAAATTTGAACCTGAAAATTTTTCAACATCAAAAGAGGCATACGATCATTATTATTCTTATCTAAAAAAGATGTTTTATGATTTAAGAAAAGAATTAATGTTTGAACATATGGGGAAAGAAGTCAAAATAGATATACCAGATATTGATTTAGCTTTTAAATATGCAATTTTACTTCGACATTCATTCTCTGGATTATCAAATGAAAAAGCAGGCTATTCATATTCATCATCTTCATATAAAGAAGGTAAAAAATGTCCAAAACCTAAAAGTCAACTTCTCAGAAAACTATTTGAAGAAGATAAAATGGTTGAAAAATTATCAAAAGTTACAGCTTTTGAATATTTAGATTTTGCTGAACATATAGCAAAATATGATTCACCTACAACACTATTTTATATAGATCCCCCTTATAATGGAACAGAAAAACAATACTATCGTGGTGATGATTATTTTGGTTCTAAAGGACATAAAAAACTTGCCGACATATTAAACAATATTGAAGGTAAATTCATATTATCATATTATGATTTTGAAGATTTAAGTAAATATTATCCAAAAAATAAATTTAGATGGGAAGAAAAAGCATTCACAAAAGCCTCAACAAGTATTACAAATAAAGACATAAAACAAAAACAAGGGCACGAAGTTTTAATTATGAACTATCCTATCGAAAGTGAAGTTAAGGAAGAAGTTGATGATTTTTGGACGATTTGATTTTATTTAATTTCATTTTTCTTACATCTTTAATAGGCAAAATTTTACAATTCATAAAAATACAAAATTTAGGCGAAAAAGTATCATTATCAATTATTGAAAATGATAGAAAATTATTATTTGTTGATAAAAAATTTTCATGATTTATCATCTCATTTTTAATTTTATCAATAATATTTATTAATCCTGTATCTTTAATCTGTTGAACTACATCAATTCCAATAACGGATTGAATTTGTTCTCTGGTAAATTCAATTTGTAATTTTATTGGTTCTATTTTAATATTTTTATCAAATATTAATTTTAAATTTGGTACTTCTTGATATAATTTTGATAAAATAAATAAACAAGATGAAATTATATTTGGTTCATCTTCAGGAATTTCTTGTTCTCTAAGAAATTCACTAATTTCATTTCTTCTTTCTTCAGAATAATGAGTTAAAACATTATTTACTATCTTTTTTATCAATTCTTTGTAATTTTTTCTTTATTCACTTATTCTTTCTAATTTCATTTTTCTCAATTCTTTATCAGTAGGATAAATAGGATAAACTTCTCTTCCACATTTACATTTATAATATGTTCCACCAATATCATATAACATATAATATTCATCAATATATTTATTACAAACATCACAATAAAAATATGGTATTTGTGTTGAATTATTTATCCCTTTTCTCATCTATTTGCTCTAATTTCGTTTTTCTTAATTCTTTTTCTGTATAAAAATAATCCCAAACATGTAAAGATTTAGGATAATCATAAATAGAAAATGAAAAATTATAAACTGATTTACCATCATTAACGTGAATATATCCAAGCGTAAATGCGGATAACCCTTTTGGTAATTTAGACACATCAACAACATCATACCATTCACCTTCTTTAACCCCAAGTTGAAATATTGTTTCGTCTGCCGTACTCTTTTTACACAATAATCTATCACCAACTTTAAATTTCATCTAATAATTCTAATTTCTTTTTTCTTAATTCTTTTGATGTATAGAAATAATCCCAGATATATACTTGTGTAGGTTTATTAATAGCAAATATAAAATTTAATCCATTTTTATCATCATTAACACACGCATATGAAAATTTACCTAATACCCCAGGTAAATTCCAACTATCAATATTAACAACACTATACAAATTTCCACCCTGAATATTCTGTACACACACAGGTAAAATATTCTTATTATTAACTTTACATAATAATTTGTCATCTTTAACTTTCATCTAATAATTCTATTTTCATTTTTCTGATTTCTTTTTTTGAATAAAAATAATCATAAAAATAAGGATCAAGATAAACATCCAAATAATCAGCAACTCTATTATGATTTCTTATTAATGTAAATCTATATAATGAATTATTGTTTTTAATGGTAATATAATCATCAGATTCAAAAATAAAATTAATTGAATAAATTTCATAATATTTATTTTTATAAAAATCATGATAATTATGCTTACATAATACATTATCACCTATTTTCCACATATTTCATCTAATTTAATTTTTCTAATCTTGTTATTGAATTTTCATAAAATTCTTTAATTATTTCACTACCAATATATTTACAACTTTTATTATAACAAGCAACAGCAGTTGTTCCACAACCTATAAATGGGTCATAAATTAATGAACCTTCAGGAAAATAAATATGAATTAATTTTTCAACTAATTCTGAGGAATAGACGGCTTTTAATACTGTTTTAAATCTGTCATTGTTTTTTGCCTCAATTAAATTTGTATAATTCTTATAAAATTTTTGCCCTGTCTTTTCATTAATTTTACTTATTTCTTTATTTGCTTTAAAGACATTTGAGTGATTTTTATGTACTATTACATATACTAACTCAACTATGCGAGTAAGTTTGTTAGGACTCGTCTGAAATGGATTAGCTGAACTTTTTTTCCAAGATATAATATCAACAAGAGTTAATTCTGTTTCATTATACACTCTATTTAAAAGTACCAATGGTAGCATTGGATTTTCTTTCGAATATGACATATTATAACAAATAACACCATCATCTTTAACAACTCTATCAAATTCTTTAAATTCTTTAATCCTAATATCTAAATATTGTTCCTCTGTAAGATTATCAACATTATCAACATATAAATTATAATCGATTTGATTAGTTCTTCTATGATTTGGATTTTTACCAAGATTATAAGGTGGACTACAAATAATACCATTAATCAAATTATCTGGCATTTTACTCATAGTAACTAAATTGTTCTCATTAAATATACTATTTATTTTTCTCATTTAAACAATTATTTATCCTAACTAATTCGGGTGAATATTCTATTATATCTCTTCATTTTCATCTATTTCATCTAATTTTTACTTTCTTACAGGATACTACCTTTTAAAACAAACCTTCCATTTTTCTTTTTATTTCTTCAAAATCAGGATTAATATCAAAAACAACTGATGGTTTTATATAATGAAGTTTAGTAATATTTTTAAACCTTGCTTCTCCCCCCCACCAGTAATATTCAGCACTTTTCTAGTAAAAATTAATAGTTCTTTTTTAAATTTTGTTGGTGTTAATGTAACTTTAACAATATTATTTTCAGAATCATATTGATCATCTAATTGTTTTACTATATTAACCTCTATTGGATATCCAAATTTGTCTTTTAAATTCCTAAAATATTCTGAAAAAAGATCACCTTCAAAATTCTTTGGCAATTTTACTATTGGATACCCATCAATCCTACTTTCACCTAAATATTCAATCATCAATTTCTTTTATTTTTTCTAATCTCATTTTTTTGAGAATATATGGACAAAACATAGGAGTACTCAAATCCTTATTTAATGTGCCAACAAAAATTTTATATACAATTTCTGAATCGTCTTTATATTTCGAAATAACATCTGGGTGTAAGCACGAATATCTTTTATACTCACAACCTTTAATATCACTTAACCATTGACAACCTTCACAAATAAGAATTTTTTTAATTGTTGGTCCTGCATTGCCAGTTATATCCACTTAAATTTTGATGTTTTTTTATAACCATTTTCTAAAAATCTTATTTAAATCATCATTTTCATTAAAATTATATTCTGCATAATAATTCATACCTGACATTTCGTTAAACATTATGTTAGTATATTTATTTTTAAAATTCGAAAATTGAGTTACAACAAATGCACTAATATTATATTTATCAATTAATTTATTTATTATATCTAAATCTAATTTTATTTTTTCATATTTACCATCTAAAATAAATTTAACATACTTGTTAGACATATCAAAAATATGCTCAAATATTAAATTATCATTATCTATAACTTTTATTTGCCATTTTATTTGCTCTGGCATTTTATCAGTTGATGCCCAATGATTTGATTTTAAATCTAAATTATAAATAGATTTATTAGTATCATAATCAGTAATTTCTATTTGATATTCACTATCAATAGTATCTCTAATATCAACAAAGGCTTTCAAATCATTAAAATTATAAATAATATTAGGTTTATGTTCTATTTTAACTTCTTTCAGAATTTCAAGATTTTGATTTTTTTCTGTTGTACCTTCATATATTATATAATCTCTAAATATAGATAAATTTGTGTTTTGACTTTTATAAAATTCAAATAATATATTTTTTCTTCTATATAATTTTTGATCTAATTTCTGTTTTGACTTTTCAAAAAAATATAAATTTTTAGGATTTATTTTTTTAACAATATTATGAACGGATTTGTGTATAATGTGATTATATTCACCATCTTTATTATGTGTAACAATTTTATTCCAATCTCTTGAGGAAATAATTTCTCTCAACCTACTTTCTACCTGATTTTCATCATATAATATTTCATTCATATTATCTTGAAAACCTAACATTTCGTAATCAACTCCCAAATGTTGCATTACTGATTTAAACTCTTTTTTTCTTGTATCTGGATCATTATTATCACCACCACCATCAGTTACAACTACAACTTTCCAACCATCTTGATTTAATAACATACCACCACCGAATATAGTTTCATCATCTGGATGTGCAACTATCATTAATTTATTCACCTCAAATTTATCTAAAAGGTTATTAACTTGTGACATATCTCGTTGCCCATGATAAAATAATATCTTACTTTCATCTTCTAAATTATTTTTTAGTGGATCTGTATCACTATAATCAAACATCACATCAAACCCAGATTTAATATAATTTTCTATTTTAGGTGTAAATTCGTTTCCTTTTTCAAATTTAAAATAAGTGTTTGATACCCAAGTAATAGGTAAATAATTTTCAAAATTATATTTCCAAAATAAGACATTAAATAATCTTTCTTCAGCCAAAGCCATATCATCAACACAATTCATAGCACTAATATTTTCTAAAAAATATTTATGATGAAATAATACTTCATCAAAGAACCATTTTGATCGATTATCAAACATATACAACCCTGTTGCTATTGTAAAATTATTATTACGTTTAAGTTTAAATAACGAACCTAATTCATCACCATGCCCTCTTTCTTGATAACCATTTAAAGGTGTAGTTCTTCTATGTATAAGATTCTCATGTTTATATCTCATACACAATGGATATCTATCAATTTTATTCTGATATTTTACAATAGAATCAATATTGGGTGTAACAACACAATCCCCATCAATCCATATATATGTTTTTGTGTCATCATTTTTTAAACAATCAAGTGACGCATCAATTTTAGAATAATATGGAATAGTATTTCTATCAGTAAATTTTTGCTTTCTATCTATATTAATTCGTTTTTTAGTCATATTTGGATAATTAAATGGGATATCACAATTAAAACCATAAACTATAATAGGTATTTCAGAAAACTTACCCATACTTTTAACACAAGCTTCAACAACTGGTAAATATTTTTCATCACCACCTGTAAAAAATATAAAATTTTCTTTTTCTTTAAGTTCTTCAAGTTTTTCTTGAGGCTTATATAGTGTGGTAAGTGTATCAGTAATTGTCCATTTAAAATTTTCTTGTTTGATAACTTCTAATGATTGTTCTTCTGCAAGATTTTTAAATAATTCTGGATTCATATTTGATCTACCAGATATATTTTTAAAAGACTCTTTTTGCCCACCACTTAAATATGAATGATGTATATATGCATAACCACCCTCTTTTAAAACTCGTTTAATTTCTTTAAGATATTCTTTTATAACATTTTCATGCATATGAACAAAAGAATCCCAAGAAAAAACAAAATCTTTCGAATTATTAGGTATCATATTTAATGATTTGCCATCATTTACATAATATTCTAAATCATCACCAAATTTTTCTTTACATTTATTAATACATAATTGATTTAAATCAACAATAGTTAATTTATCTGCATTTTCTTTTAAATATTTTGTTATCCTACCAAACCCTGGTGCAATTTCTAATACGTCACCTTTTAAATATTTCTTAATTAATGGAAATATTGTACCATTCCATAAATTATCAGTATTTCCAAAAAATTCAGACCATTCATCTCCTGAATTTATCCAAGCATCTTCTTTATTCCAATATCGTTGTTCTTCTACATTATCATACTTTTCAACTTCTTCGATAGGTTGTTCTTCTTTATATGGAGCAATTTTGGTAGGTTCTGGTGAACTATCTTTAGATATTTGATTATAGATATTATTTAGTATTTTTTCGGCTTTAATCGCTGCATTTTCCCAAGAAAATTCATCTATAACTACCTTAGAATCACGAATTGCTTTACCTTTATATTCCCAATAATGCGTATAAACATCCCTCATAACCTTTGATAAATCATCGAAATCAGGTTCACAATAATTTCCAGGTAAAGATACATCTGAACTTTCACCAAAAGAATCATCACTTCTGGGCTTACCCAAACCATAAGTTTCAACATTACCAACAGTACATTCACCTATTATTTTAACTGGATGTCCTTTTCCATCTGCAAATTGTAATTGTGCTCCCCAATTAGAATAAATAGATGGTGTACCACAAGCAAGTGCTTCAATTAATGGCAAATTCCATCCTTCACTTCTTGCACAAGAAAGGAATACATGACCGTTTTTTAAATATTCTATATAATTTTCCCTATTTGGGAATTCTAAAAATTTAATTCTTGGATCATTAAAATCATATTTATCTAATCTTTCTTGAGTAGTTTTCATTCCGTCAACTGAATATGGATTATCAACTGACATAATCAAATCAACTGGTTCATTTTTATTGAATGTACTTAAAAATGTTTGTATCAACTCCTTTGTGGATTTACGATAATCCCATCTCCCAAAAATTAAAAATTTAAATCTATCATCTTTATATTCAGGTAAAATTTTCACATTTTTATCAGGAAAGAATATTTTACTTTCAACTGCTTCGGGTACAACAAAAACTTTTTCTGCTGGAAATCCTTGTTCTATTGAAACTTGTTTTTGCCATTCACTTGGAACCCAAAGTTGATCAAATTTTAATAAATATTTGAAAAAATCTTCAGGTTGTCGAGTTGATTCCCAAACATTATATGCTATTTTAAATTTACCTTTAAATTTATTAAAATCATAAAAATAATGATGATTTGTTTCATTTAAAACTAAATCTATATCATAATCTTGGAAATCTGACATACCATCATAAATTTCAGTATCATAAAATTTACCTTTATTATTTATAACTGTCTGTTCACCCATCAAATGTTTTTGATAATCTGTTAAATAAATTTCACCAGAATGTGGATCTTCATTTAATCCTTGCCATGAATCACCACAAGTAAAATTTCTAATTTTGAGATTTACTAATTTACTTAATTGTGTAAAAAAATCTCTTGAATGTGCATTATATCCAGTTGTTCCAACAAAACTAGTATGTACTTTAATCTTCATTTATTTTATTTATTTTTTTTAATTTCTTATGCCTTTTTCCACTACAATAATCCAAATGTTTCCAGTCATGATTTTGGAAATTTTTAAATATATGAAAACAAATATTTGAGATATTTTCTATATCATTTTTCATAAATAACATTTTCATTACATTATTACTTTTAAGTTTATATGAATCATTTTGATTTTTGTTTTTTAATATATAATTAAAATTAAAATTTTTTCATGGATAAATTTAGTAAAGTACAAACAATTGAAGATGGAATAGATGAAAATGAATTATACAGTTCTAACTATATTGAAATTGTTCAATATAAAGATGGTGAAGTTATAAAAGAGAAAGATTCTGTTGCCATATTACCATATTTTAAATATGAAGGTACACTTATGATGCTCTCCGAATATATCCAAGCATATCAATATAGAAATAAAGATGTACAATCTTTAAAACAAGTTACAAATTATCTTTCTATAATAACGGGTGGTATTGAAGAAGGTGAAAGTGTTGAAAAAGCAATAAGAAGAGAATTATATGAAGAAGGTGGTGTAATATTGAGTAATTTATTTAATATTGAATATTCAGGTCCATTTTTCAAATCAAAAAGACATTCTTCACAAACCTATATGTGTATATTAGAATTAAATGTTAATGATTATAAACAAACCGTACCACCTGGTGATGGTTCTAAATCTGAAAAATTAACAAAAACAATAAAAGTTTCACTTGGTGATATTGATAATTTAAAAATAAATGATTTGTTCACACAAAATTTATTTTTGATGTTAAAAAATGAATATAAACTATGAAATATATATTAACTTTTCTAATATTTTTAATTTGTAATATTTCTTTATTTTCACAAGATATCAAACAATTTAAAAATTCTAAAAATATTAAAATAGAAATAAAAAATGATACAATTATCAATATTGATAATGAAAAAACTATTAAATGCATTTATAAACAATTAAAAAATATAAATTTTTTTTCACTTGATAATTCAAAGTGGTTCAATTCTAAGAATTGGGAAATGAAATTAACCTTTGATTTAAAAGAAGATATCATATTTTATTCAGGTGGTTTTGTGATTATTGGCAAAGAATATTTTTTTACTTCAACTATTGAACTTAAAAACTTAAAAAAAATAATTAGATAAAATTAAAACATTTAATAATTTTTAAGTTATAAATATATGGCTCAATTTTAGAATTG
>Ga0307992_1001972_pt1 | contig 11850 bp, 8 predicted proteins | sample EllFjometagen133_FD_203162 | JGI IMG/M metagenome (GOLD analysis project Ga0307992, IMG submission 203162) | Marine microbial communities from Ellis Fjord, Antarctic Ocean - #133 | ecosystem: Environmental > Aquatic > Marine > Unclassified | place: Southern Ocean | collected 2014-10-08
AACTTGATTAAACAAAGATAATATAGTGAAGTTATTGCTGGATATTTTGTTTAAAAAAACAGCAACCATTTTGTCCACATGAAGAATACTAGCTAAAAAAAACAACCAATTTGTCTATTATACCTACAAACAACTTAAAAACACAAAAGTTAATAATATATATTTGAATGTGCCTGATGGTATTTATATTATTAAACTTTTAATAAATAAGAAAATTTATACAAGAAAATTGTTTATTTCAGTGATATAAAATTTTAATATTTGTTATTTACTGAATAAAAAAATAATGGAAATACAAAATATCTTAAATAAAAAGTCGGGAGACTAAAATTTACTCTTCCAACTTCGGTCTTCCGACTTTTTGAAAAAAGAATGTTTTAAAAATAATGTTTCTTAAAAATAGTTTAATTCGAATATTACTAGATTTTGTCATTCTGAGTTTTACATACTCTCCTCATTATCAAAAGGTATTCTATTAATAATTGACCGTCCCAAAGTAATTTCATCGGCATATTCTAAATCATCACCAATGGAAATCCCTCTTGCAATTACAGATAATTTTATTTCGATGTGCTTTATTTGCTTATAAATGTAAAAATTTGTAGTGTCACCTTCAATTGTTGTGGGCAAAGCCATAATAATTTCTTTAACTTTTTTGCTTTTTGCTTTTTCTACAAGAGGAGAAATATTTAAATCATTTGGTCCAATTCCATCCATTGGCGATATAATTCCACCCAAAATATGATAAACCCCTTTGTATTGTGCTGTGTTTTCTATTGCCATCACATCCCGAATATCTTCAACAATACAGATTGTACTAAAATCGCGCTTTGGATTACTACAAATTTCACAAACCTCACCATCAGAGATATTAAAACATTCTTTGCAAAATTTTATATTTTTTCGCATATTAATTAGGCTGTTACCCAATCTTTCTACCTCAGCAACTTCTTGTTTTAGCAGATGAAGTGCCATTCGTAATGCTGTTTTACGGCCAATTCCAGGAAGCCTCGACAGTTCATTTACTGCTTCTTCCAATAATTTTGACGAATATGAATTCATTTTTTATTATTAAGTAAAAATATAAAACACAAAAATAAGAAGAAAAATGAGAAACTTGATTTTTAGAATTATAAAAGACATAATTAAATTTGGTTTTACTTCATTCCCTCAAAATTACTATTTACAAACCGTTGAAGCGATTTAAAAGCCAATAGATCAGAAAGTTTTTGTTTTGCTAAAGATTCAAAAACAAGTAATGATGTTTCATTAAAATCATCTTTTCAAACTTCGGAAAAATATCATACTTATCAAAGTTCAGTATATCTTCTGGATTTGAGACACAATGGATAGCAATATGGCATGAAGCGAGTTGTAAGTAATTTACTTTCAAACTAAGATGAAGTCTATCTGGACTAAATCACTCCAAATAAGCAGTTCATCACCTTTTGCCATAATGTGTGTTTGTAACAATTTGTCTTTTTTCAAATTAGCGCCAAATTAGAAAATATATATTCCCCAATAAATCATCATAGCATAAATCTATTTGGTTAAGAGAAGAAATATCTAATGGAGTATCAAGTTTCAAGACACTAAACCCTGTACTGCTTGTTAATTTTGAACTACAATAATACTGACCTTCTACATCGGAAAGTTGCACCATTACATCTGTTAACATGCTAGACGGATTAATAAGTGTTCCATCTGGTAATGTATAATTCAAAGTGATAGATGTAAGCTTTCCTTCACTATTTGTATGTAGAGTAGGAATAACTATTACTAAGTTATATTTTACATCAATATTTGAATAATTAAATGTTAAGTTATCACTACCAGTAAGTGTTAAGTTATATATTCCCTCTTTAAATGGTAAAAAAGCTGATCCCCATGGGGCATTGGATTGAGAATTTGTTTCTCTACAAAATGTTGCTTCAAAACTAATTCTGTCGTCACCATTGTTGATACCATACCAAAAAAGTGCAATATCGGAATAGGGTGCTTCAACAGGACCAGATAAATAAATATTTTCATTTGAAGAAGTTAAGTTTGAACCCCCGGCAATTTCCAACATATAGTTAACATAATAGTGTGAACTATCTGTTAGTAATGGGAGTAAGTCATTGTATCCCCAATGGCCTGCATTAACCACAAACCTTGTATATATAACTAACTGTTTGTCAGATAATACATCTGGAATTCCATCATTATCAGTATCAATATTTTTAGCAATATTTTTATAATATCCATCTATTACCTTTAAATTATTTATTTCTGTGTCCGATATTTGAATTTCGTTTCCGAAAGGATCGTGGGATGGTATAACACTATTACCTACCAATGTGAGTGTTGATAAGTCGATCGATGTATTTTCTCCGTTAGATAATCTTCCGAGCGGAAGCATATTCAAACCTTGTGAAGACAAATTTCCTATATATTTGTTATCGGCATCTAAGAATATCAATGCAACGCCTGTCCCTATTTTCCCTGTAACAGAAAAAGTGTTATTAACAATATCATAAAGCTCAGAATAGTATTTGCTAAAAACAAGAACTTTTGTTGCATCTGCCAGTGATAAAGATTTAAGCGATTTAGTTTCTAAGCTTTTAATTTGACTTGTCGGAATAGTCCCATGGATAATTATGCCTGAATTATTCTCAGTGTCATCTTTTTTACAACCTACAATCATTATCGTAATTACGAGCAAAAAAATTAGTTTTTTCATAATTTATTTAGTTTTATAAATTTAGTCTCCTCTCAAAGTTTTCGACATTTATCAGTTTTTGCAATGTATTCAATTCATCTTTACCAAAACCAGCTACATCTAATTTTTTTTAATTTCAGTTAATAATACTTTACAGGCGTTGACAAAAAACAGCTTTCCTATTAAAATACGGGATTGACTTGTACTTATTTTAACTTAAATTTTTTACTTGTTAATCCTGTTTCAAATTTACACTTTATTTTTAATTCTAAATACAATTTACTATATTCAAATCTCTCTTTGTAGAACAAATCGTAAGGAAAGGAAAACAGATGGTTAAAATTTTTAGGTGGATACTTTTCGATTAATATATTTATAAAATCTAAGAATATAATCATCAATGGCCTTAACAAAATCATCAAATTCAGACACACGTATGAGCTAATATTTAATACTGCTTTTTTAAATCTGACTATGAATTAATTCTGCATCATATAGGTTAGCCTCTAAAAACAATATTTAACTGTTTCTTGCATTGTTATTTAATTAGACCTGAAATTGGGGATTTTAGACAGTCTGAGGGTTTGCGCTATGAATAGTTACCATTCGCGAAGTACCAACTTAATTTTCATTCTTCTTTCAGTTGTTTTAGCATTGATCGAAATTTATCGTACTCAATAAGTTCAATACTAAATAGTTCATTTTTTTGATCAAGCAGAACATCTTCTACCATTTTGAACATTACATTTTGATATAATTCTAAATCCGTTTGATTTACAGAAGAAGGATTATCTTCATAAGCCAGTTCAGTCTTCCATAATCTATCCATCAGTTCATTTCCAATTAGTTTATGTTTTCGATAGATAATATGAACTGCCTTTTCTTGTGGAGGATAGCCAATAAAATAATGATATTCTCTTTTCGGTGCTTCAATTTTTGAGTTAATGAAATACAAATTTTTTTCAGGGTCATTTCTTCTGGTACAACCAAGAACAAATGAAATCACATCACTTACTGAATGATCTCTGCTACTAATCAGTATGAAGTCTCCTTTCTCTAAATTTTCTTCAGGCTTTTTTAATGAATTTATTGCTATTTCAGTAATCTTGTATCCACCAGCCCCACAAAGACAAACATGTCCCATATAATTACAAACATCATTAAATTTTACTTCCGTGGTTTCTTTATTTTGCGGATAACTTCCTGCGAGGATTCCATGGTCATAATGAAAAATGATTGGTTGAATATCGTAAATAAAATTATATTTTTCGTTCCATGATTCTATCTCTTTTTTCTCTTGACACCCGTAAAATGCAATTAGTAATAAAATTAATAAGCTTCGATTAAAGCCTTTTAAAAGGGAGGCATTCATAAGTATCGGTTGATAATATTTTTTCATAATGAACATTTTGTTTGTTTTTCCTCAATTCGAGTTTTTTTATTGGTTAACGGCAGTCCGTTTAATAACCAAGCATTTCTTTAAAAATTAATCAAATATATGTTGATTTATGCGTACTACAAAAAAACCGACAATTATTTTATTAACAAATATACCTGCATTTAATTGGTTTAATTTTACTCATATTTGATGATATATTGCCAAAATTACAAAAATAAATCTTGTAATGAGAAACTATCAACATATAAATCAATTACGCGTACTTCATTATCTTTATCAATGTATTTTTCGTGCAAGAAAGGGAATAGGATTTCCTGGTTTATATTTGTTCCTGTTATAAATTTCATATTTAAAGATACTGAAAACAAATTAATAATCTACAAATTAAGACAATCATTTATTAACATAATTATGATTAGAAGTGTGGGTTTTAGATAGTCTGACGTATGGAGCTATGCTGCATACTGCTTCAATATTTCTAATTTTTCTGCTTACAAATGTATTAAATTGCAAAACGTAATATTCGGCTTAATGGACAATATTAAAGCTAAACGCTAGATAAAAATTTTATCCTCAAAACCTCTAATCGAACTTTTCCCTGTTTTAGTTTTTTCAATTACTGAGGTCAAAGTGAATAAATAATAAAATTCATCTTCGGTGAGATATTTTATCTTTTTCAATTCATCAATATTAAAAACTGAATTAAGATAATCGCAAGCTTTAAATTGCTTACCAAAACACTCAACAACTGCAGCTTTATAATTAATTAGATAGTTATTTTTTTTAAAACCGGATTTGATATTTTTTTTGATACTTTGAGGAATTAACGAACGAATCTTATTTTTCAAAAAGAAAATTTTCAGTTTTTCTGATGTTACCGGAATATCCCAGTTTGCATTATTTACGGCAGCCATTTCAGGCGACAAGCGTTCAAGAAACAAGCGAAATAATTTATAATCTTTTTTCATTTCGTCAGGACAATTCATGGCGTAATCAAAAAACTTGAATGAATAATATGGCGATACTGACCGGAAAAAACTCCTGTTTCTGTCTTCACCTTCAAAAAGCCATTTCATAGTTCTTTCAGAAATCAAAAAATGAACATATTTTTGCTTCATGCTCTTTTCGGGATAGGATTTTAAAATTTTTCTAAGCTCTTCAAGAATTTCGTTTTTGTCGATGTGCAGGATTTTTACAACATCATTCAATGAAAATATTTTGTTTTGGGAAATAATATATTTTATAAGATTATTTATTCCTGAAATATTTTTATTTGGTCGCAAATCGGGAAGTGCTTTATCGCCACCATCACCGGTAAAACAGCTTAAATTATTTTTATTAATCTTTTTAAAAAATGGCAAAATAAAACTCATTCCGAGATAATTCATTCCCATTTTTATTTGCAATAATTCAAGCACATCCTTGCCTTTTGACTTCTGAAGTTCAACTATTTCTAATTCCGAATTATAAATACCGGCAAGTTGTTTTGCCACTTCAACATCTTTTTCAGCCAAGTGATCAGCATCAGAATATGTAGCGCATTTTATTGGGAGTTTTAAATTATCAAAAGCTGAAAGTATTGCACGGGAATCAAGTCCACCGCTTAACGACAGCAAATTATTCTTAGAAATTCCTACCCTGTTTTTTGTTGCTTCAAGAAAATATTCATAAAGATTTTCACTTGCATCATCTATTGATTTTTCTATATTTTCCTTGTTTTCGAAATTCAAATCATTAATATTTTCAGAATTTACTACAAATTCATTTGCATCAAAAACGAGTAATGTTGCAGCATCCAAACAGAAAATATTATTCAACAAAGTTCGTTTTCCGAGAGTATAACCAAACAACAGAGTTTGAGCTAAAGCCATTTTATCTATGGAAACCTCCTGCAGCAAATTAGGGATTTGAGAAAAATCTCTGGTTAAAACAAATTCATTTTCGCTTTGGAAATAATACAAAGGAAGACGACCCAAAATATCATTCAGGAAAAATATCTTTTTATCTGAATTACGGAAGATTGATAAAACAAAGTCACCATCAGAATCCTTAAGCCAACTTTGAAGTTTTTGTTTATTATCAATACTTTCATCAAAAACAAAATCAGCAATTTCAATTAATTCTTTTTGCAGATTTATTTTGTCAGGTTTATTGTAAATACATCCTTCAAGCGTAATAATATACTTTTTATTCTTAAAAACTTCAACGGGATAGCATTCATATTTTATATTTCCAATGGTAAGATTATCATCAGAAAAAACTTCATTTAAACAGAAATCCTCTGGAGCATTAATTCTCTCCAAAGCTTTCTTGTTTTCACTTTTATCTTTATTGAAATAAAAAAATAATCCCGACATTTAAAATTTTGATATGATAAATTCGTTTGTTAAAACTAATACAAATTTAATAGAAAATTATAAATCAACATTAAAATATAGTTCTAATTAATATTTAGAATAAATGAGTAAATGATAAAATGATAGAATGAAATAAGAAAAAAATAAACTAGTCCGGTTTAAAAAAATGTAATCGGTATAACATTGGGATTTTTAAAACCCCCTTTATTCACCCATTCCAATTTTCCATTATTCCTTTTTATTATTTAAAAGTAGCTTTTTATACTGCATTCATAAATCAATTATACATATATGTATTTAATCATTTACGCATTTAATCATTCAGATATAAAACCTTACTTTTGCCATAGAAAATATAAAAATGCTAAACACCATAAATAAATCATCCATACCAAAAAAATTTTGTTTCGGGCTAATGTGTAACAGTACACAACTCGAAAGGTGGCAGGTAGAAACTGTTAAATTACTCCGAGAAAATGGAGTTGAACTCAAAATAGTTATACTGAATAATAATAAACCAACACAAATTCCTACAGTAAATAAAATATTTACTTATCCATATAAAAAAATAATTTTCAGAGTTTACAACAGATATTTATTAAAACCATCATCGAAGCAAGCGGTTGATATCTTAAAACAAATAGCAGAAATAGAACAATTAAAATGTGTTACCGAGCAAAAGGGGTTTACCGATAGATTTTCGGAAAATGATATTAAAAAAATAAAATCTTACAATCTGGATTTTATTCTCAGGTTTGGATTTAATATTATTCGTGGTGACATTTTATATTCAGCAAAATATGGTGTTTGGTCCTTCCATCATGATGATGAAAATAAATATCGGGGAGGTCCTCCCGGGTTTTGGGAGATTTTCAAAAAAGATCCGGTAAATGCTGTCATTCTTCAAAAACTAACCGACAAACTTGATGCAGGAATAATTCTAAAAAAGGGATTTTATAAAACAATAAATCACTCTTATTCGGCTAATATTGATCAGATATATTTTGAAAGCGAGAAATTCCCGCTACAAATTTGCAAAGACTTGGCAAACGGAATCGACAATCAATTTTCAAGTAATACAAAAGCCACGATTTTTCACGTTCCGGGAAATTTCAAAATGATTTATTTTCTTTTGAAATTATTGAAAAACAAAATTCATTTTCACTTAATCGAACTATTTTTAATTGAAGATTGGAATGCTGCAATTATCGAAAAACCAATTGAAGAAATTTTAAAAAACAATTCATTAAATAAAGTAAAAACTCCATTTATCAGTAAAGGAATTTCGAAAGAAGAGCTTCTTTATTGTCCGAAAGGAATAAGAATAAAATCAGGTTCGCAAAAAGATAAATTAAAAATCAGGTGGTTGTCAAAGCCTAAAAACAGTATGTTCTCAGCGGATCCATTTCTTTTTAATGATAAAAATGGTGACTCAAATATTATTTTTGAGAACTATGATTATCACGAAAGAAAAGGTAAAATTTCATCAGCAATTATTGATAAAGAAAATAAAATAATCCACGATGTAATTGAAGAAGATTATCATCTTTCGTTTCCCTTTATTTTTAATAACAATAATACTATTTACTGTATTCCCGAAAGTTTTGAGAATAACCAGATCAGCTTATATAAATATGACGAATCATGCGAAAAATTTCAATTTATAAAACCACTTATTAAAAACATAGCTGCTGTTGATACTATTTTGTTTAAACACGAGAACTTGTGGTGGTTGTTTTTTACAAAAAAAGATTTGCCAAGCGTGAATCTTTACGCTCACTATTCTGAAAAATTTGATGGAATTTTTAAAGAGCATGAAAATAATCCGATAAAAATTGATATTCGCTCATCGCGACCTGCCGGTGCTCCGTTTTATTACAACAACAAGCTTTGCAGACCGGCTCAGGATTGTGCAAAAACTTATGGTGACAAAGTTCACATTTTGCAAATCGAAAAACTTTCACCAACTGAATTTAAAGAAAAAATTATTGAAACAATAATGCCGGTTGAAAATTCAAAATTTTACAGAGGTATTCACACAATTAATTCGGACGGGAAAAATACTGTTATCGATGGAAAACGCTTTATTTTTAATGGCAAAAATTTTATCTTTCAGCTAAAAAGAAAGACTTTAAAATTGATTAAATCAAATGATTAAAAAAATAATTGGAACAACAGGAGCAAGATTTTTCAGTGCAGCTCTTACATTTGTCATTCTTTGGGTAACAACAAATTACCTTGGCAAAGAAGGTGTTGGAACTATTAGTCTAATTATTCTTGATATCGCGATTATTTTGTTGCTAAACGATTTTATCGGTGGCAGCGCATTGGTTTATTTCACATCAAGAAAAAACATTTCAGATCTGCTAATAATTTCATATATCTGGGCATTTATTGTTGTAATTATTTTCTTTGGATTATTCAGATTACTTAGTTTTTTTCCGGTAATTTACAATACAGTAATTCCATCAGGTTTTGAATATCATATACTTGTCGTTGGCCTTTTAAATATTCTGAGTTTCATTAATTTGAATATCCTTGTCGGAAAAGAGAATATCAAAATGTACAATACAATTTTTTTAATTCAGATCATTACTTTGTTTCTTTCGCTTGTATTTTTCATTTTTATTATTCAGAAAGTTGAAGTAATTTCTTATGTTTATTCTATGTACATTTCACAAAGTATTTCTTTTATCCTCGGTGTTTTCTGTTTGAAAAAATATTTTAAATTCCGAAATCAAAACCATATTTTTTCATTAATAAAAGAAATTTTGAAATACGGGTCTATGACTCAGTTTGCAAACATAATTCATCTTACAAACAAAAGGTTTAGCTTTTACATAATCAAATCATTTATTGGAGTCGGTTCGCTTGGAATATATTCCGCAGGAGTTCAGTTATCCGAAGGTTTGCGATTAATTGGTCAGAGTATTTCCATTGTTCAGTTTGCACGAATTTCAAATACAACTGACATGGATTATGCAAAGAGATTAACATTGCAGTTGTTAAAATTCACAGTTATAGTTACTGCATTTTGCATGCTAATTCTACTTATTATTCCAACAGATGTTTTCGAATATATTTTTAGTAAAGATTTTGGAGATATTCGTCCGGTAATGTTTAGTTTAAGTGTGGGAGTGGTTGCAATTTCTGCCTCAATGATTTTTAGTCATTACTTTTCAGGAACCGGAAAACCAAAATTTAATGCCATTTCCTCCGGAGTAGGATTAATTTTTACATTAGTTTTTGCTTTTATTTTAATCCCTAAATACGGAATAATCGGAGCAGGAATTACAGCAACTCTTGCCTATTCAGCAAGTGCAATTTATCAATTTTTTATCTTTATCAGGATAACTAAAGTAAAATTACCAGAATTCTTAATTACAAAAAATGATATATTATTTTTTATTGATGAAGTAAAAAAAGCACGAGCTTTAAAGAAAAATAATTAACTCTTGATTCCGGATTCTGTACATTTTCAATTACAACTAATTACTATTAATTATATTCATTCACTTTTCAATTACAACATATTCCATCATTCATTCAGCCAGAACCTTAGAGTAACGCATAAAAGATATGAACAGATGACGTTTGATAAAAAATTCATTTTCTTATTTTATAAATTACTTGATTTTCTATTTTTGCATCAAACTAGGGGGTAGTATGTCTGAAAAATATAATGAAGATAGTATAAAATCGCTTGATTGGAAAGAACACATTCGACTTCGCCCGGGAATGTATATCGGGAAGCTTGGTGATGGTGCGTCACAAGATGATGGAATTTATGTATTGATAAAAGAAATACTCGACAATTCAATTGATGAATTTGTTATGGATAATGGGAAAATCATCGAAGTTGAAATAAAAGACAAGATGGTTACTATCAGGGATTACGGAAGAGGAATACCGCATGGAAAAGTAGCCGATTGCGTTTCGAAAATTAATACTGGTGCAAAATACGATTCTAATGTATTTAAAAAAGCTGTAGGATTAAATGGTGTTGGAGCAAAAGCTGTTAATGCAATGTCTTCTTATTTTAACATTAAATCTGTAAGAGAAGGGCAAGTAAAAGAAGTAGAATACAAAAAAGGAAAGTTAATTATTGATAAGGAAGTTTACTCAGCTAATTTAAAACAAGGGACAATTGTAACTTTTATCCCTGATGACACAATTTTTGAAAATTTTTATTTTATTGATGAATACGTTGAAAAACTTTTATGGAATTATGCTTTTCTTAATAATGGCTTAAGAATTACATATAATGGTGAAACCTTTGAAGCAAAAAATGGTTTACTCGATTTGCTGGAAAGAAATATAAATGGAAACGGACCTCTCCTCTACCCTATCGTCCGTATTCAGGAAAATGATTTTGAGTTTGCTTTTACACATAGCTCAAAACAATATGGCGAAGAATATTATTCATTTGTAAATGGACAGCATACTACACAAGGAGGTACACATCAAGCTGCTTTCAAAGAAGCAATTGTAAAAACAATCAGAGAGTTTTACAAAAAAGACTATGAAACTAATGACATCAGGACTTCTATTCTTGCTGCTATTAGCATTAAAGTTACTGATCCGATTTTCGAATCTCAAACAAAAACAAAACTAGGATCACAGCATATTGAACCGGGTGGGATGACAGTAAGAAATTATGTTCATGATATTGTCAAAAGAAACCTCGACAATTATCTTCACATGAATCCGGAATTTGCTGAAGCTCTTTTAAGAAAAATCCAACAATCGGAAAAAGAAAGAAAAGAACTTGCTGGAATTAAAAAACTTGCCAGAGAAAGCATAAAAAAAACAAGTCTTCATAATAAAAAACTCCGCGATTGCAAAGTCCATCTTAACACAAATCACGAAAACAGACTAGATTCAACTTTGTTTATTACAGAGGGTGATTCGGCAAGTGGTTCTATTACAAAATCACGTAAAGTAATGACTCAAGCAGTTTTCAGCCTTAAAGGAAAACCTCTAAACTGTTTTGGACTAAGTAAAAAAGTTGTTTATCAAAATGATGAATTTAATCTTTTGCAATCAGCATTAAATATCGAAGAAGGAATAGATAATCTTCGCTATAATAATGTTGTAATTGCTACTGATGCTGATGTTGATGGAATGCACATTCGTTTACTTTTACTTACATTCTTTTTGCAATTTTACCCCGATCTTATCAAATCAGGTCATTTATTTATTCTTCAAACTCCACTTTTCAGAGTTAGAAACAAAAAAGAAACTATTTATTCTTACACAGAAGAAGAAAGAGTAAAAGCAATTCTTAAAATTGGTAAAAACGCTGAGATAACAAGATTTAAAGGTCTCGGTGAAATCTCACCTGATGAGTTCAAATATTTTATCGGCTCCTCAATCCGACTCGATCCTGTTAT
>Ga0307992_1001973_pt1 | contig 11845 bp, 9 predicted proteins | sample EllFjometagen133_FD_203162 | JGI IMG/M metagenome (GOLD analysis project Ga0307992, IMG submission 203162) | Marine microbial communities from Ellis Fjord, Antarctic Ocean - #133 | ecosystem: Environmental > Aquatic > Marine > Unclassified | place: Southern Ocean | collected 2014-10-08
ATCCATTTACCAATTAGATCATCATTACAATCTTTCTCTTCTTGAGTAATACATTTATCAGTATCCCAAGCATAACCAGTACCACAATAACATTTATCATCTATCCATTTACCAATTGAATCATCAATACAAGCTTGTTCTTCATCTGTAATACATGCTTTCTGGTTATCATTCCAAACATAGCCAGTACCACAATCACAAACATTGATTTTCCAGGTACCTCTAGCATCATCAATACAAGCTTGTTCTTCTGGAGAAATTACTTGAATAATACCTTCTACTAATAATGTTTTTTGATTTAAACTAGCTGATATATTAATTGTTGAATATTTATTACCAGTTAATTCAAAAACAGCCAAACCATTTTTATCTGTAATTATGGATTCAAAATCTAATAAAACTTCGTTACCCACGGTCAATCCAACTCTAATCCCCCTTAAAATCCTTCCACTATTATCTTTAACAATAACAGTAACTTTTGATACCTCTCCTATATCTATAACACCAGGGCTCGCGACCATAGTCGAATTTTCTTCCGAAATTTCATAGACATCTATAATATCATTAGCACTTAAGATAACTCTGCCTTCTATAAGTGCCTCTAAATTTATTTTTCCTAAAGCCTTACTTTCAATTTTAAAATTAGCCACTCCATTTTCATTTAATTTCTGCATTGCTGGGCTAATAGTCACATTAGCATCTAAACTTCTCAATGTAAGTTCTGTATTTTCAAAAGGCAGATTAGAATAACTTAGAACTTTAACACTAACTGTTGAAAATCCATTTATCTCCATAGAACTTCTATTTGTCGATATGCTAGACCGATGAGGAGAAAATTCGGCAGCAGAGCTTAATATAGAATTAATGTTATTTATACTCTGAGTACTTTCTGTTAAATATTTTGTTTTAAAATATTTATACGAACTCAAATGACTATCCGATACAATTACAATTCTCTGATAATCTGAAAAATCTAATTCATCATTAACTGATAATAGACTAGAGTATAAAATCCCCGTATTAGTATTAGTGACTCCATTAACAATATCCGCCTCTAATTGATCCATGACATCTCTTGATTCTTGTGTTAAAGCAGTAACTTCACTTGGTAGATTAAAATCTTGAATATAGGCATCAATTGTATTAAGTAATGTGTAATTACTTTCAATTAAATTAAAAAGGCTATCATTTGATTTATACATACTCAAAACTTTACTCAAAGCCATATATTCTTCTAAAATATCATTAAAAAATTGCTCCTGATCTTCAGCATTAATGATGTCCGTAGAAAAAGCCTCTAATGAACTTAAATAGTTCTGAAAATCGACAAGTAAACGATTTTTTGTTATCTCATCAACTCTTTCTAGGGTAAGAATATCACCACTTATTTTTGTTGAAAAAGATAATGAAATATTACTTACATTATCTATTGCTTGATTTACAGAAAATTCGCTACTGGCATTCACCGAAGTAAAGCTAAATAAGAATAAAATCCCTAAACAAATAAAAGATATTTTTTTCATATAATTTAAATTTATTATATTAAATTTATTAATTTTCCTTAAAATTATCATTATTTAATTCTAAAGTTTCAAGCATTCTATTGATATCTTTTTGGGTTGGACTATCTATAGCCTTAGTCTTGTCAATTCTTAAAGGGGAAAGATATGCATCCACTTCTTTAGACGCTTTTTGTTTATTCATAATAAAAATAATACAAAATGATATAATAAGAATTATTATCAAAATAATACCCAATATTATTATCGTTTTCTTTTTTCTACCAGGATTCTCCTTAATATTTTTTTCAATATCTGTTGTTTGTATTTCTTCTTCCATATCTTTAAAATTAATTAATTAATTAAGTCTCCTTCAAATTCTATTTTAGAATACCTTATATTATTACTTGTCCAACCACCATGTTCAAACCTAGCCTCTGAACCCCGATATCCATCATTTAAAAATGTTAAATATACTGTAAAATTAACTTTACTAATATCATAATTTATTTCAAAATCATCACTAGGGCTAGCATAAACAGAATTTGCAAAAACAGGATAATATCCACTACTGTCCGATTTACCATGAGCTGACATGACATCTGACCAGGATCGACCATTATCAGAAGAAATTACAAAATTAATTATTGGGTAATTCCACCAATTTGGATCTGTTCTAGCTAGGGTAGTATCTTGCCACATTGCTAAAAGATAAGTATTGTCTTTGCTAGATACAATTTTATAATTATTATATTGAGCTGGATGCATAATCAGGGCATTATCAGTATAAACAGACGATGGAAAATGTTTAATAGGGTCTCCAGAGTCATCGATTCCGTCATTATCATCATCTCCTGGGACATAGATTTCATCTATATCATAACTACCAGATGGATATATATTATTAAAATGAAATTCTTCATGTTCGAAATTGTAGACAAAATGTTTAACATAAGTATAATCTTCTAAATCAGAATGAAAACAATAATCGTCCGCACATATTCCCATAGCTCCCAACATATGAAGATTTCCCTCATTATCAAAAACTACATTCATATTTTCCGAATCTTTAAATTTAAGAGAGAGATTGGTATACCCTCCTAAAGTATTAAAATAATTACCCATATCCGAAATCGGAAGATTATATTCTTGCTCAATAAAATTCCAACTACCCTCCTCACCATAGTTGTCATTATACAAAACAAAAATAGATCTAGAATTAGGATTGAAACTTTTTTTTCGTCTAAAGCCCATGAAAGCTATTTTATTATCCTGAACAGCCATAGCCTTGTAATATAAAAAACTATCGTGATCATCAAATAAATTAACTCCTCCATATCCTGTATATGGAAAGTCTGTCATAAAATTTATCTCATTCCACCCGGCAGATTCAAATCCACAATTATAAAAATAGGGCCCATAGGGTGGTATTGCTGCTGTTGTCTCTGAGCAAGTAAAATCATTATAAGTAAAAATAATATTGCCTGCCGTACCATGCCCATCCCAATCTCGCAAACCACCCGTCTGATAAGAAGCATAGGCATAAACTCGACTAATAGTATGATCAAGATCAGGATCAACAGGAGAAGGTCCTTTTTGAGTATATACTTCCCTATAATGTAAATCATCTATTATATTAGACGGAGATATCCAACCAGAAAGCATGATACTTGGCTCCGGAGTATAACTCGCCATTGTACTAGCATATTCACCACTAGGCCAAGCTGCTATTAGAGCTCCGGTATTTTCATCTACAGTTAATCCAACCGAATAATAATCATAATCAGGTCCAGATGAAGATATAGGATTACCATATGCGCTACCACCAACCGATGGAATTAAAGAAAAGGCAGCTCTGCGAGGATCACTAATAGTTTCTTGATTCAAAAATGTAGCAAAAGCACCATAACCAGAATAAGCATCTGATAATTCTATAATCGATGCAGTGTGTGGGCCAGCTGGAAAATAATCATAGTAAGTCTGGCCCACAGAATCATCTCCAGAAACACTTTTAATACCCCAATTATTGGTTTCTTCAAATATTGAATCCTTTCTTCTCAGAGCTTTTATTCCTTCGCTAGTCATTATTCTAAACTTTGAAGCCAAAGAATTATAAGTATTTACCAAAGGAATTCCATATATTGTTCCATTCTTAAAAATCCTTAGATGAGATACAGCTGGGTCTTCACAGGCAAACTCAACAACTTCATTACCATCATAGGCTTTAAATCCACAACCTGAATAAGCTAAAATAAGCTCTTTGGTAACAAAAGAACCTAATATTAAAAGCAAGACTATAAAAGAAAATTTTAATTTTTTAAAAAATGTACTTTTCATAATAAAATAACAAATTTTTTTTTAAATAATCACTCTAGGTTAAAATTTACTACTCAACTGGTGACTCTGGAGGTATAATAAGCCACATTTGACCTTCAACTGGACTTAGTGGATCAGCTAATCTAGTTTCAATAATTAATCCTCCGTCTGCCTCTATTGGTCCTCCTGATACTTTTAATTTACTATTTCCTAAATTACTTGTTCCAATACCAACAGCTCCCGTTCTATAAGTTGGCTCTGCATCATCTCCTAAATTACTACTATTCCAGGTTACACAACCATGTTTACCACAAATATTCCCAGTCGCTGTTAAACTATTCAAAGAAAAAGTATCAGCAACCAATAAAGTTCCAGCGACATGAAGTAATGTTGTAGGATTAGTTGTCCCAATACCAACATTGCCATTCATAAAAACAGCAGCATAATTATTAGCTGACCTATACATATCTACATACAAACCATAATTATTAGTACCATCAGCATTATAAAGTAATTTAGCATCTCCAATTCCAGCATCAGTACTTAATATACTGACACCACTACCTGGAGAAGTTCCACCAGAATCTATAGTTAATTTATCTCCTGGATTATTAGTTCCAATACCAACATTGCCTCCTGCTTCATCATAATAAATTTCATTTCCTGTGCCATGTTCCCAAATAGCAGCACTACTTGTCGCATTACCAACATAATTACCAAGATATCGCACATTAACAGCATCTAATAAATCAACAGGATCAGCTAATTGTACTATATTATTAAGCCTCATATCAATTTCTCCAAGCTCTACTGTGATATCTCCAAGCTCTACTGTGATATCTCCACTGGTTGTTTTAATATCTCCCATGGTTGTAATATCTGGTGGACTAATAATCACTGTCCTACCAGAATCACCAGTAAAAGTAGCTGTTCCACCCCCAATATCTGTAGAACTTAAATCACTAGCAGAATTAAATATAACTGACCCATCAAATCTTCCAGCTAAAGCACTAGCATGATTACTAGAACCAACTACACCAATTCCATTAATACCACTGGCAAGCCCAAAAACACCAGCACCTGTCCTTGTTTCACCGTATATAGCTGTACCATTAGGAATGCTAGCTAAAATAGCTACTGAATCTGAATCAGCATTATCATCTCGAACTTTAACCGCACTTCCACTTTCACCAGTAATTATACTAATATTAAAACCAGTAGCAGTACCACCATTAAGTATTGTTTGACTACTACCTCTATCCATAGTCAAGGCACCAGGACTAGCAATTGTTAGATTACCTCCCTGAAGAGTAACATTACCAGTAATAGCTGTAATATTAAAATTTTCACCAACCTCTAAATCACCTTCAAAATATGATGCTCCATTACTAACTGAAAACATATAACCACCCATAGTAGTATTATCACCAATATGTAGGCCTGAATCTTTAAATTGAGAAGTTGTACCTTGGTTTAAAGGAGCCATAACATTATTTTCTGGTGGATTACCACTCGGTCCAGTCCATTCAGCCCTAGAAACACCAATATTAACAATAAATAAAAGGAATATTAAAACAAAAATTATTTGATAAATTTTAAAATTCTTCATTTGATTTTTCATAAAATTTATATTAAAAAATTAAAACAAAATATGTAAATTCATTGTTTACTTCACTATTTATTATAATAGAAATTGGACAAATTGTAAAAGTAAATATCAAATGTTATAATAGTCTTATTGAATAATATTCAAAATGATTTATGGACCTGAGAAACAAAAAAAGTACCAAGATTATTAGAATGGTCTTTATAATAATTATAACTATTATATTAGTTGAGCTTATAATTGCTGGAGTATTGTTTATTATAGAAAAAAATGATCAAAAAAAGATAGACAGAAATAATGATGTCATTAATGGAAAACCCATAAAACTTATAACTGAGATAGAAAAAGAAGTTATCCTTAAAAAGGATCCTCCAAAAATTGAAAAACCAGAAGAGCCAAAAATAAGAGATACTAACCCTCGAACCAGACCTTTGCCTAAAATATCTTTCTAAAATATTTACTATCAAAAAAATCCCGCAAATATTCACGGGGTTTTAAATTTGTCTTTTATTAAATTAATCTATATCTACTTTTTCAAATCTTACTTTTTCACTTAATATTCTTTGTGACATTTCCGTAAAATTCTGAGTTAAGTCTGTTACCAAATAGTTTCTCTTCTTATTTTTTTCTAAACCTTTCTCAATTTTTAAATGACGCTCTAAATAATCTTTTAACTTTACAGCAATTACTTCTGAAGAATTTATAACCTGAACTTTTTTTCCCATGATTCTTTTAAACTCTTTTAACAAAATTGGATAGTGAGTACAGCCCAGAATTAAAGTGTCTATATTATCATTTTTCAAAACTCTTAAATAATTCTTAAGTATTTTTTTAGTTTCTGGTTTACTACTATGATTTTCTTCAATTAAAGGTACCAATAAAGGGCAAGCTTTTTGAAAAACCTTATTCTCTTTATTTAAATTCTGCAGCTCTATTTCATAAACATTAGAAGTAATGGTGGCCTTGGTTCCAACCACGCCAATTCTTTTAGTTTTAGAAATCTTAATAGCCTCTTCAGCCAGAGGACGAACAACTCCTAAAATATTCTTGGAATCGTCTTTTAGCTTTGGTAAATATTCCTGCTGTAACTTTCTCAAAGCTTCTGAAGAAGCAGTATTACAAGCCACAACAACCAATTTGCAACCTTTTTGAAATAAAAAATCCACAGCCTTTTCTGTAAACTCATAAACAGCTTCCTGACTTCTTCCGCCATAAGGAGATCTCAGAGTATCTCCTAAATAAATATAAGAGTAATCTGGTAAAAGTTTTTTTATTTCTTTGAAGGCGATTAAACCACCTAGTCCGGAATCAAAAATTCCAATCATATAGTTAACTTTTTATAACATTTAAAACTTCTTCTACTCTTTCTTTAATGTTAGCTTCATTTCGACATTCAATAGTAACTCTTAATAAAGGTTCTGTATTTGATGGCCGAACATTAAACCACCAATCTTCAAATTCGACTGTAATTCCATCTATTTCATCTAAAATATTCTCTTGATAATGTTTTTTTATTTTATTTAAAGCTCCTGCTTTGTCTTCAATTTCTAAATTAACTTCATTAGCTCGATGCCAATTTTCATTTTCTTTAATAAATTCTGAAAGTTTAAAACCGTCTTCACTCACAGATTCTAAAGCTAATAAAAATGCAATAAAACCAGAATCAGCATAATAATTATCTCTAAATGAAAAATGAGCTGACACTTCTCCACCCATTATTCCATTATTATTTTTCATATGAGCACCCATGTTAACATAACCAACTTCGGAACGAATTGCTTTGCCACCCATTTTTTCAACAGTTTCTCGAACATTTTTAGAACAAATTAAATTATATACTATTCCAAGGCCAGGATTTTTTTCTAACATTGGTTTTGCTAAAACTAATAAAGTTTGATCACCTCTTAAAAACTTTCCATTTTCATCAATTAAAAATACTCGATCGGCATCAGCATCATAAATAAAACCAAGGTCAGCTTTTTCTTCTTTTACTTTTTCACATAATTGAGCAGATGCATTATCCGCCAAGGGATTAGGATTACGACTAGGAAAAGTTCCGTCTGGTTCAAAAAATAATGGTATTAATTCAATCTGTGGTAAAAGTTCAACTATCTTAGAAATCATAATTCCAGCCATACCATTACCAGAATCTACCACTATTTTCATTGGTTTAATCTTATCTTTATTTACAAATGAAAAAATATGATCTAAATATTCTTTCCATACATCTATACTCTTAATTTCTCCCTTATCTGAATCTAAAAAATCTTTTTTTTCATTTTGATGATCCCAAAGTTCTATTCCTCTAACCCACTCCACTCCTTTGGAAACCATCTTATAACCACCATATTTTCCCGGGTTATGTGAAGCTGTAACCATCACTCCACCATCATATTCTAATTTTCCAACAACAAAATAAATTACATCAACTGACATTAAACCAATATTATTAACCCTGACTCCTTTGGAGATAAGAGTATCCATTAATATTTTTTCTAAAGCCTGTGATGAATCTCTGATATCTCTCCCAACTACAATTTTTAAATCCTCTGGTTGTTTACCTGTCCTTTTACAAACTAAAGATAAGAATAATAAAGATATTTCCCGCGCATTTTCTTCATTCAATTCATCAGGATATACTCCTCGAATATCATATGATCTAAATATTTCTTGATTTAATTTCATTCTATTAAATAATTATTTATAATCTTAATTTAAAATTTTATTACTCATCATATTAAAAATGAATTTAACAGGATAAATAATATTTTATATATTAACAAATTTAATTACATTTCTATAAACTCTTTGTCCTTCTCTTTTATAGATTAACTTCCTATCATTTTCTAACAAAAGCTCTTCCTCAAAACCCATGCTTTCTATTTCTTTAATGACTTCTAAATGATTCTCTTTATTATCAACCACAAAAATTGGTAGAGTTATGATAACACATCCACCAGTTTTTAAAAGGCTTTTGAAGACTTTAAAAGACTCTAAATATAAATCACTTAAATCACTAATTTGTCCTTGAATAAAACTAAAATCCTCATATCCTCTTAGTGGTTGCCCTAAATAACCTTCACTAACAATACAATTTATTGATTTATTTTCAATCCCTTCTTCCAGAAGATTTTTAACATCTGCCTTAAAAACATAATTATCTACTTTTTGGTTGAACCTTTCTTCATACCACTTTAAATTTTCCTTGGAATCTAAAATTGCTTTTTCAGAAATATCCGAACCAATAATTTTCTGAAATCCTAACTCAGCAGCCATTAAAAGTATTGTTCCTGAACCACAAAAGGGATCTAAAATAATGCTCTTATTATCAACTAGATTTAACATCATTTTAGCTAGCTTAGGGGGAGTCATTCCTGATTTAGAATCAATTCGCGGTCGATCATAATCCAAAGCATTAAATCTAGCAAAATCTTGCACAGCTAGGGTTCGTAAAAAATAATAACGACTTGCTACATTTAAAACTTGCATATCAAAACCTAAATTTATTAAATGTTCCTTTTCTACAATTACTGCTGATAGGTCAATGTTTTTAGAAGTAACTATCCGACTACTTATATTTTCTGTTTTAAAATATTTTTTAATACCAATAGCTAATTTATAAATAAATTTCTCTACATTCCTATTTTTTTCATACAAACTAAAACCAAATTTTACTTTTTTACCCCTCACTTTTTCACCTGAAAAGGTGAAGGGTTTATCTAAACTACAATTTCTTTTAATTATTTCTACAAAAGAGCTTATTAAATTTTCTGAATTGTCTAATTTATCTATAAAAAATTCTAATTTACCAATCTTAATAATACCTCCCAAGGTATTATTTAAACTTTTAGTATCTAATTCTTCTTCTGTTTCTAAAATTAAAAATTTAGGGTTAAAATTAATAATATTAAAACTAATATTTTGAAAATTCAAAACATTTTTTATCTCCACCAAAGATAACTCTGATGAATGTCCTAAAATAAATGAATAAATATTCTTCATACTATTGTTTACTTACAAGCTGACCACAAGCTCCTTTAATATCTTTGCCAAATTTATATCTTTGAGTAAAATTTACCTTCTCTTTAAGCAAAACATCCATAAATTTATCAACACTTCTAGGGTCTGATGGTTTAAATTTTCCTACAGAATTACAAGGAATTAAATTTACCAAATATAGCTTATTTTTCATTAACTGAGCTAGTTCTAAAGCATGTTTTTCAGAATCATTCACGTCCTTGATTAATAAATACTCAAACATTACTCTCCGATTTGTTTTCTCAATATAAGCGTCAACTGCTTTTAATAAAACACATATGGAATGTTGGTTATTAACTGGCATTAAATCGGAACGAAGCTGATCGTTAGGAGCATGTAAAGAGACAGCTAAATTAACCTGCAATTTTTCTTTACTTAATTTTTTTATACCCTCAACTAGACCGGCAGTAGAAATAGAAATATGTCTCGCTCCAATATTAAACGCCTCATGGTCGTTTAATTTTTTAGCAGCTTCAATTACATTATCATAATTTAAAAATGGCTCTCCCATTCCCATGAATACAACATTTGTTACTTTTTCATCATATTTTTTTAAGAATCTGGCAAAAATTAAAACTTGATCAATTATCTCTTCTGCCTCTAAATTTCTAGTAAAACCCATTTTACCAGTAGCACAAAACTCACAAGCCAAAGGACAACCAACTTGAGAAGAAACACAAACCGTGTTTCGATTACCATGACGCATTAAAACTGCTTCTATTTTTTTATCATCTTCTAAAATTACCAAGGCTTTAATAGTTTTTTTATTTTGAGACTCAGTGAACTCTGATTTTATTTCCAAAGGACATTCTTTGTTTAATTTCTCTCTTAATTCTAGAGGTAGAACTGAAACATCATTCCAATTTTCTATAAAATCAAAAAACACAGCTTTATAGCACTGCTTAAATCTGAACTTTGGTTGATCTTTTAAAACTTCTTTTAATTTTTCTATATTCATATATATAAGTATATCAATTTAAACACTTTAATACTAAATTCATATCTATGCAAGAGCTTCTTGCTTTACAAAAAATAAAATTTATTGTAAGCTTAGATGATTCAAATAAATAATAAAGGAGGATTACAGATGGCAAAAATGGCAAAAATACAAAAAGAAAAACTTCCTGAAATTCTTCTTAAAATTCAAGAAAGATTGAAGAAAAAAGAAACAGCTACAATAAAAAAAGATGGAAGATGCTCCTATTGTAATCAAAAAATTATAAGTGAAAAAGCTTGGTTTTGTGGAGGATGTGGTCGTACCCTTTTAAGCAGACGAGAATTTAATAAATTAAAATTACCTTATCTGCTTAAAAATATGCTAGACTAAATTGACAAAAAGGTTATGGAAGAGTAAGTTATAAATAGGTCGCGAATCTTTGCGACCTTTTTTATTTTTTAAATAATTATATGTCTAATAAAATTCTTTCCGCATCATCTTTGGGATTAAACTCGTTCTTGGTAGAGGTAGAAGCAGACATTCAAAGATCTCAACATAAATTTATTATTGTTGGTTTAGCAGATATTGCCATTCAAGAAGCCAAAGAAAGAGTTAAAGCAGCTATCTTGAATAGTAATCTTGAATTTCCTCGAACCAGAACAGTAATAAATTTAGCACCTGCTGATTTAAAAAAAGTTGGTAATGGTTTTGATTTGCCAATTGCTTTATCAATTTTACAAAGAAAAAAAATAATTCCCCTTCAAAATGAACTTTATGAAAAATCTTTATTTATAGGCGAACTTTCTTTTGATGGCAACCTAAGACCCATTAGTAATATAATATCTATTTGTTTATTTGCTAAAGAAAATAATTTTAAAAACGTATTTTTACCAGAAGAAAACAAGCAAGAAGCCTCAGCTATTTCAAAAATAAATATTTTTCCAGTTCAAAACTTAAACCAAATAGTAAATCATATTAAAGAAAAAGAAATAATAAAAATATATCAATCTAAAAAAAATAAAAAAATTATTTCTCCTAAAAATGAATATGATTTCTCTTTAATTAAGGGTCAAGCCCATGCTAAAAGAGCCCTGATGATTTCCGCTGCTGGAGGACACAATGTTTTAATGAACGGCTCTCCTGGTTCTGGTAAAACTTTGTTATCTCGCTCTTTACCTAGTATTCTGCCAGACTTAAATGACCAAGAAATTTTAGAAGTATCTCGAATATATTCTTCCATTGGTTTACTAAACAAAAATAAACCACTAATAACTACTCGCCCCTTTCGTTCACCACATCACTCCTCCTCTCTAGCTTCTCTGGTTGGTGGTGGATCAATTCCACGACCTGGAGAAGTTAGTTTAGCTCACCGGGGAATATTATTTCTAGATGAAATGCCAGAGTTTCCTAAAAAAACTTTGGAAACTCTTCGCCAACCACTGGAGGATG
>Ga0307992_1001974_pt1 | contig 11836 bp, 9 predicted proteins | sample EllFjometagen133_FD_203162 | JGI IMG/M metagenome (GOLD analysis project Ga0307992, IMG submission 203162) | Marine microbial communities from Ellis Fjord, Antarctic Ocean - #133 | ecosystem: Environmental > Aquatic > Marine > Unclassified | place: Southern Ocean | collected 2014-10-08
GATGGTCTTTATGAGTTAGATGGTTCTTTTCAAGATTCTGATTTGCTGAACTGGAATTTTGTAGGTGCAGGAAAAACTTCTTTAACTAATAATGTTGGATATTCTGAAATTCAAGCTAATTTAGCAGGAACATATTCATTAACTGAGACAATAAAACCAGGTTATGTCTTAGAGGATATTCAATGTGTTAAGAATTCTAATCCTATTGGTATTTTTGATGGAATAGATACAATAGATAATCTTCAACTTTTAGATGGAGAAATTATCTTTTGTGTTTTTTTTAATCGTAATTCAACAATTAGTGGAAGTTCTTGCAGTCAATATAGAACTCAATTGCAATGTGAGAATTTTAATGTAGATCTTGCTAAAGAAAGTGTAAAATTTTGGAGAGATGATGATAAAACTTGTCCGGATATTATTGGGAACCTTGCTGGATGTGATATTTTCCTAACAAATTGTTCTTGTGTATGGGATATTCAATTAAATAAGTGTAGAACTAAAGTGAATGTGTCAACTAAAAATTGTCTCCTATTTGATGTAGGGATGTGTATTTATGAATCTGAAAAAGTAATTAATTGTTCACAAGGTCCTTCTTTTGAGGTAATGAAAGGTGATTGGATTTGGAATCCTGTAAATAATAATACTGATTGTGATTCAACAACAGGGGTGGGTTGTTTTAATGAGTTGGGAACTTCTTATTTTGATCCTTTTTCCGATTATAAAATTTGTCTTAGTCCAAAAGTTGTTCCATGCCTTACAGAACTTGCTTTTTTTGGTTTTTTTCAATTTTCTTTTGTTATTTTATTAATAAGTATAATTTATTTTTTTCTTAATTTTAAAAAGGAAATAATTTTTTTTAGAAAGAGAGATTGATAAAAATTATGTTAATGATTTATTTTATAATAATTTTATTAAAATTAATTTTGTAAAGTTTTATAAAGTTTTAATTATTTATGTTTTTTATGAAAAAAGGGTTGAGTTTTGTTTTATTTTTTATTTTTTTATTTTTTTATTTTGTTTTTATCAAGGTTTTATCTGCACCTCTTCCTATTTCTGATTTGAATCCAAATTTACCTGCTTCATGTGGTATAGATATTGCTTTGGTTATTGATGTGTCTGGTAGTATTAATAGTGGGGAGTATAGTCAAATGGTAACAGCATTTAATGGTTTTGTTGATGCCTTTTTACCTGGAACACCAGCTAAGATAAGTGTTACTCAGTTTAGTGATACTGCATTTGTTGTACAGGAATTCACAGATGATAAAAATGTCATAAAAAGTGCTATTTCTTCAAGAGTTTTTTCTGGTATGACTAATTGGGTAGATGGTTTGTTAAAAGCCCATAGTACTTTTCAGACTAATCCTAGACCTGCTGAGCCTGATTTAGTAATTTTTGCTTCTGATGGGAATCCTAATAGGCCTTCAGGGGGAAAACATATTGAAAATTCCATTATTGCAGCGAATAATATGAAGAAAGATGGAATTAGGATTTTAGCATTAGGTATTGGTGGTGATTTAAAGAAGAATAATTTAGTTTTTATTTCTGGTTCCAATATTGATACTGGAGGTTTAGATACAGATGTAATTACTACTAATTTTGAAGATTTGGCTAAGGATTTGGCAGATTATGCTAGGATTCTTTGTGGAAACAAAATGTTAGTTAGGGTAAATATTGATGAAGATGGAGATGGTAATTATGAATTAGATGGGACTTTTCAAGATATAAAATTAAAAGATTGGAATTTTGCAGGTGCAGGGAAAACTTCTTTAACTGATAATTGGGGTAAAGCTGAGATAAGTGTTGATTCAGCAGGGACATATTCTTTAACTGAAACAAAAAAATTTGGTTATAAAATAGATAATGCTGAGTGTTTTAAAGATTCTAATTCAATTGGTAATTTTGACAGTGTAACAGATACAATGAACAAACTTCAATTTCAAGATCAAGAAACTGTTTCTTGTGTTTTTTATAATAGTAAAATATCTGTTGGAAGTAAGATATCAGCACAGATAAAGATTGATAGTACTGGAGATGGTAATTATGACTTAGATGGAAGTTTTTCAGATTCACAATTAAAAGATTGGAATGTTAAATCTGATGGAATAAATTCTTTAACTGATAATTTAGGCTATACAGAAATTTCTGTTAGTGCAGGAGTAGATTCATTAAATGAATTAGTAAAATCAGGTTATAATTTAAATGATATTTATTGTTTTAGAAATCTTAATCCTGTCCCAATAGGTCATTTTGATAGTGCAACAAATACAATAAATAACCTTCAAATTTTAGATGGAGATAATATTTCTTGTGTTCTTTATAATAGTAAAATATTTGTTGGAAGTAAGATATCAGCACAGATAAAGATTGATAGTACTGGAGATGGTAATTATGACTTAGATGGAAGTTTTTCAGATTCACAATTAAAAGATTGGAATGTTAAATCTGATGGAATAAATTCTTTAACTGATAATTTAGGCTATACAGAAATTTCTGTTAGTGCAGGAGTAGATTCATTAAATGAATTAGTAAAATCAGGTTATAATTTAAATGATATTTATTGTTTTAGAAATCTTAATCCTGTCCCAATAGGTCATTTTGATAGTGCAACAAATACAATAAATAACCTTCAAATTTTAGATGGAGATAATATTTCTTGTGTTCTTTATAATAGTAAAATATTTGTTGGAAGTAAGATATCAGCACAGATAAAGATTGATAGTACTGGAGATGGTAATTATGACTTAGATGGAAGTTTTTCAGATTCACAATTAAAAGATTGGAATGTTAAATCTGGGGGAATAGCTTTGTTAACTGATAATCAGGGATACCTTAAAATTAATATTAATGCTGGAACATATTCCTTGATTGAAATAATAAAATCTGGTTATACTTTAGATAATATTACATGTTTTATGGATTCTAATCTTATAGGTCATTTTGATAAGGTAGGTAAAAAAGTAGATAATCTTATCCTTCTAGATGGAAAAACTGTTTATTGTGATTTTCTAAATACTAAAAAAGGAGGGGGTCGTTGTAATAAATATAGAACTCAATTGCAATGTGAGAATTTTAATGTAGATCTTGCTAAAGAAAGTGTAAAATTTTGGAGAGATGATGGTAAAACTTGTCCGGATATTATTGGGAACCTTGCTGGATGTGATTTCTTTTTGGAAGATTGTGCTTGTATATGGGATATTCAGTTAAATAAATGCAGAACTAAAGTAAATGTTTCTATGAAGAGTTGTTCTGCAGTAAGTTTGCCTGATGTAGGGATGTGTATTTATGAATCTGAAAAAGTAATTAATTGTTCACAAGGACCTTTTTTTGAGGCAATGATGGGGGATTGGTTTTGGAGTCCTGTAAATCAAGTTAAGGATTGCAATTCACAAATAGGTAGAGGATGTTTTAATGAGTTGGGAAATTCTTATTTTGATCCTTTTTCCGATTATAAAATTTGTCTTAATCCAAAAGTTGTTCCATGCTCTACAGAACTTGCTTTTTTTGGTTTTTTTCAATTTTCTTTGGTTATTTTATTAATAAGTATAATTTATTTTTTCTTAATTTTAAAAAAGAGATAAAATGCAATATTAATTAGAAAGAGTTAATTACAATTTTTCCTTTTTAATTTTTTAATGATGATTTAATTCCTGGATTATAATGTGTAGAAAATCCTCTGGATTTAAACAATTTCTATTTTATTTTGAATAATTTTTTATATACAGAATATTTTTCTTTTTTAGTTATTAGATAATCTCTTTATTTTTTTTAATTCAAGATAATTTTTTTAAATTCATTCTTTTTTTAAAATATAATTTTTTTTGCTAAGTTGAAAAAAAATAAAATCGATTAGCATATCTTTTTAGATATTTTATTTAATCAGTTTATTATTTCTTCTAATTTCTCTTCATTTTTAATAAAAAATTCTTTCATAAAAATTAAAAGATTGTTTTTCTTTTTTAGAATTATTGTTTTTTTCAATTACTTACTTCTTGCTTTTTTTAACTTACGCTTTCTTTTTTCTTTTTTCAGTCTTTTACGCTGCCATTTCCATCGCATCTGACCTTTTTTTTTCCATCTTCTACTTGAACGTTTCATAATTAAACGAATTTTAATTGGTTTTTAAAGATTTTGTATGTGATTTATTATAGAAATTAATAAAAAGGATTTTTCTTAAATAATAAAATTGAAAAAATAAAAAGGATTTTTCTTAAATAATAAAATGGCAAAAACAAAGCTTAATATTATTGCTAAAAACCTTCGGAAAAATACATAGTTTTTAAAATTTGTGTGTTAAAATCCTATTTTTAAGAGATTTTTGCTATATGCTTTTAATCTTTTGAACCATTTCTTTACATTTTTGTTTTTCTTCTTTATTATCTACTATTTCACAAACATTTTCATCTTTTTTATCTGCTGCAAGACTGAATAAACAAGAGTTTTTGTATTTATTAGTTATTAGTAAGCAAATATTTTCGTTCTGTCTCATTCCTGCCAATCTACTTATACATTCACTTCTATCAGTTGATTCTTCTGGAATATATAAACATAAACTTTCATTTAGTGTATTTATTGCCATGCTTTCAAAACAATGATTTCTTTTGAAACTACTATCAACAGTGTTACACATAGATACATCTCTTTTTTTTAATGCAACACTTACATAACATCCTTCTCTTATTGCACTTGGAACTATTTTGTCACATAAAGTGATATCCTCTTTCTCTACTGCCATATCTCTATAACATGAATCTTTTTTCCAATCTTCTTTTATTTGTTCACAATTTATTAAATTTCCGCTTTCTACTGCGAATTTCCCATAACATTTGTCCTTTATTATTCCTAATCCCTCAACTGGTTTTAGTCTAAGTCTAAAGTAAAGTATTTCAAAGAAAGATATTTCACAATTATCGGGGTTATTATTTTCAATAGCTTTTTGAATTTTTTTATTTGAGTGTTCAAGAGAGTCTCCATAATTAAATGAGCCTACTGTTATAAGCAAACTCCAAACTAATCCAAGTATAGCTATTATCAAAAATAAGTTAAAAATTATAGATTTAACCTTTTCAATTTTTTTAATCAAAAAATATGTACCAATCATAGCAATTGGCATTGCGATTAAGGAGATTATCATTTGGAACATGAATCTAAAGACTTTGCATGCATCACCGCTACAAGGTAGTGTTCCAAGGTAAAAAAGAATAATAAAATTAAGGATTAAGACTATTAGAATACTTGACAAAATATTTTTAATCTTTTCGTTTTTAAACTTAGCAAATCTTATTATGATGAATGCTGTATTGAAAATTATGAAACCTAATATATTCACTAAAATAAATCCAAGGTAATATGTTATTAATGCTATTACCTGTATCATTATTTAAAATAGTCTTTTTATCTTTAAAAAACTATTTAAAATAACAAAAATGAAAATTTCAATAGAGAATAGTAGGGTTTTTTAAAAATCTTGGAAGTTGAATAAAATTTGTTGAAAACCCCAAATTAGTATAAACTTTTTGACAAAACGATAAAACCTTCGAGAATTTTATGTTATTTTTAGTGATATAAATGATGCATATGAAGAATTGAAAGAAGAGGAGGTATACTAATATTAAGAAAGGATATTCTTATAAAGAAGCAACACGATTTTGTGAAGAAAATAATTATTTTGAATTGAATAATTCTTTGGCGAGATTACTAGATTCATTTTTCAAGTTCATCTAGTTTTTTTTATATTTATTTTTTTGCAATAATTTTCTATAGGGCATTTACTGCAAAATGGAGAAATTGGTGTGCAAATGGATTTTCCAAATAACACAAAAATTGCGTTAAATTCTTTCCAGTATTTTTTTGGTAATATTTTTTCAAGTTTGATTTCTGTTTTTTCAGGTGTTTTTGTTGAAACCCATCCAATTCTATTTGGAATTCTATGGCAATGGGTGTCTATTGGTAAAACCGGTTTTAAAAATGCAAAATTTAAAACAATATTTGCGGTTTTTGGTCCAACTCCTTTTAAACTTAATAATTCTTCTTTTGTTTTTGGAACTTTTCCATTAAATTTTTTTAAGATATCTTTTGAAATTTGTTTTATAATCCGTGCTTTTTTTTTGTAATATCCTGAACTATAAATTAGTTTTTCTAGTTTTTTTAGAGGTATTTCTGATATTTTTTTAGGAGTATCTGCAACTGAAAAAAGTTTTTTTGAAACTTTTTCTGTGTTTTTATCTTGTGTTCTTAGAGATAATAAACATGCAATTAAAATTTTGAATGAATTTGATTTGTGCCTCATTTTATTCAAAGTAGTTTTTTTATTAGAAAGATATTTTTTTGATAGAATTCGCATAATTTTATTTATGTTTAAGTCATCTTTAGTTTTTCTTGAGCTAAAAGAAAAGTTAGAGAAATTTTTTTCTGAAAGCGATTTTGAGGAATTTGTCTTTATTTTATTTATGTTTTTTTGATTCATTGTTTTCCTTAATCTTTTTGAAATTTGAATTAGATTCAATAATTATTTTAATTTCTTCAACACAATTAGGATTTACAAGAGTCATTAAACCCAATGGTTTTTCATCTGCTAATAAATTTTTTAATATTCTCCTCATAATTTTGCCTGATCTTGTTTTTGGCAAATCTTTTACAAAATATATCTTTTTAGGTCTTGCAGTTGGACCAATTGTTATATCAACATGTTTTTTTATCTTTTTTTCCATTTTTTCAGATTCTTTTCCAGATTTTAAGACAACAAATGCAACTGGAGTTTGCCCTTTAATTTTATCTGGAATAGGTACAACAGCAGATTCATTTACTTTTTTAAATTTGTTTATTGTATTTTCTAATTCAGCTGTGGAGAGTCTGTGTCCTGCAACTTTCATTACATCATCTGTTCTTCCAGTTATCTTGATTAAATTATCCTTTAAAATTGCTCCGTCACTTGTATCATATTTATTTTTAAAAGATTTCCAGTAAGTTTTAACATATTTTTTATGATTTTTCCATACTCCATGAAGCATTCCGGGAGCAAAAGGGGGAAGTTGTGTTAAAAAGCCTTTGGAAGATTTTTCACCTTTTTTATTGAGTATCATATGTTTTGTTCCAGGGAAACTTTTTCCAGCAATTGTTGGGATAAAAGGTCCTATTCCTGGAAGAACATTGATTAGAGTTCCTCCAGTTTCTGTTTGCCACCAGGTATCAATTATAGGACACCTATTTTTTCCAATTTTGGAAAAATACCATTTCCAGGCTTTTTCATCAATAGGTTCTCCAACAGTTGCTAAAAGTTTTAGTGAATCCATTTTGTATTTTTTTATCCATTTTTCACCGAATTTCATGAACATTCTTATTGCAGTTGGAGCAGTGTAAAAAATAGAAACTTTATTTTCATTAATGATTTTCCACCATCTATCTGGTTTTGGAAAATCAGGACTTCCTTCATAGATAAGGGTTGTAGCTCCGTTTAATAATGGGCCGTAAAAAGCATATGTGTGCCCTGTAATCCATCCTATATCTGCTGTACACCACATTATATCTTTATCATGCAAATCAAAAACCCATTTGGTTGTCCAGTAGGATTGAACAGCATAACCTCCTATATCATGAATAATCCCTTTTGGTTTTCCAGTTGTTCCTGATGTATAAAGAATAAATAAGGGGTCTTCACTTTTCATTATTTCTGGAGGACAATATGCTCCTTCTTTTTCTAAAATTTCATCAAAGGAAATAAATTTTCCAGAATATCTTTTGTTTTTGTTTATTCTTTTTGCAACAATGACTTTTTTTATATTTGTTCCTTTAATTGCTTTTTTAGCTTTCTTTAGTAAATCTTGTTTTTCCCCTCTTCTGTAATATCCATCAGATGTAATTAATACTTTCGCTTCACAATCTTTGATTCTTGTTTTAAGTGCTTCAGATGCAAAGGCAGAAAAAACTACAGAATGAACTGCCCCTATTCTTGTACAGGCTAACATTGCGATTAATGCTTCAGGAATAAGAGGAAGGTATATTGAAACAGCATCTCCTTTTTTAACACCTAAATTTTTTAAGGCATTTGCAAACTTATTTACTTTTTCATAAAGTTGTCCATAACTTATTTTTATTGGTTTTTCTTCTATAGGTTCTGGAATCCAAATTAATGCGTTTTTGTTTGGATTTGCTAGATGTCTGTCTAAAGCATTAATACAGAAATTTAATTTTCCTCCTTTAAACCATTCAAAATAAGGAAATTTTTGAACATAAGTATTTTCAGATTTCCATTCAGTTTCCCAGTTTATTCCTTTTTTAGCAAGTTCTTCCCAAAATTTAATTGGATTTTTTTTTGCTTTTTTATAAATTTTAGAATCTGTAACCCAAGCGATTTTTTTCATTTCTTTTGAGGGGAGATATTTTTCACCTTTTTTTACAACATATTTCACCATCTCAATTTTTTGAAATTTATTTTCACCCTTTTTTATAAAGAATAAACAAGATTTTATAAATGTTCTTGGTTTTTTCCCTAATTCTTTCTTTTATAATTCTAATGATATTGGCAGAATATTTTATTATTTAATTTGATTAAACAAATGTAAAAGTCAGAATTTTTGAAGGAGAATTTTTATACTTTCTTTTTTATATTATTTTTATTTAAAAAGGCAATATCTATATAAATGTTGTTTTGATTATTTTTTTATGAAATATGAATTTGATCCAAATATACAGTATATTGCAGAAAAAATTTCAAAAAATCTTTTTCCTCATGTTGATATTAGTAGAATTAAATGCTTTAAAAGTTATGGCTCTTCTACAAAAAGGACAATTGCAAGATGTTATGCTCTTGGAAAAATTATGCAAAAAGCTCTTAATATAAGAGCTTTTTATGTTCTTGAATTTTTATCAGAGAGATTTGATAAATTATCTGAAGAGGAAAAACTTAAAACAATTATTCATGAGTTAATGCATATCCCTAAAACTTTTGGGGGAGGATTTAAGCATCATGATTTTGTAACGGAAAAAAATGTAAATAAACATTATGAATTATATATGTCTAGCGAGGGAAAAAATGAACAGGAAAAAAATAATTGGTTTGAATTATAAAGGAAAAGAAATAAATCTTGAGGTTAAGAAATGTAGTTTTTTTGGAAGGTTTAGAGGGTTAATGTTTTGTAAAAGAGATAATGCTGAGGCTCTTTTGTTTAAATTCACAAAACCTTCAAAGATTTTTTTACATTCTTTTTTTGTATTTTTTCCTTTTGTTGTATTGTGGCTTGATAATAAAAATAATGTTTTAGAGATTAGAAAATGTAAATCTTTTGAATTCTTAATCAAAACAAATAAAAAATTTTCAAAAATAGTTGAAATTCCTTTTAATAAAAAATATGAGGAAGATTTGAAAATTTTTCTTTAAAAGACTAATTCTCGTCGGAAATACAAAAGATTTAAATACTCTTTCTTCTTATTTAGTTTAATATAATTAAAAAAGGAGGTGTACAAATGGGAAAAATTTTAGTAAAAAATGCTATTGTAAGAAAACCACATTTTCTTTATTATGTAGATGGTCAAGGTAATGTGTGTGAAGCAAAAATGGCTCGTGGTGGTAAAAAGAAAAAGAAAAAAGTTGTAAAGAAAAAGCCAGTTAAGAAAAAAGTTGTAAAGAAAAAGCCAGTTAAGAAAAAAGTTGTAAAGAAAAAAGGAAAATAACTTTATAATTTTTTTATTTTTTTATTTTTTTTATCTATTTCTCATTTAATTTTTTTATAATTTGGAGCAGTTGTTTAGAAATCAAAATTGTTGATATTAGAAACATTTTTATTCTATTGTTAATAATTATTTTTTATGAAACAAATGAAGTTTATTATCCCCTTAGGTTTTATTATCTTATTTGGATTATTATTAATTTTTTTCTTCATAACTAAAAATAATGATGTCAATGAAAATGATATTAGATGTAATTTTGATACAGATTGTTTTCCTATAAGTTGTTGCCATGCTCAAAGTTGCGTTATAAGAGAATTAAAACCTGATTGTAATGGAGTATTTTGTACAGAAGAGTGTTCAGGGCCTCTTGATTGTGGAAGAGGATATTGTGGTTGTATAAATGATAAATGTAGTGTTATAACAAATGAATAAAACTCTTTTATTTTTTATACTTTTTGTTTTGTTAATGTTTTCTGTTAATTTTATTCAAGGAATTGAAATTAGTAAAGAGATTAATGAAGGCTTTGAGAAGGAGTATAAAATAAGAGTAATTGCTGAATTTGTAAAACCTTCTGAAGAAAAAGGGATTATTTTTAAAAAACAAAAAACTGATGAAGAGATAGCTATAGAAAAAGATGAAATTAAAAAAAATGTAATAGAAAATATAAAACCTGAAAACATAAAACATATTTTTAAAAAAACTATTGCTCTTGAAATTTCACAGGATGATTTAAAATTATTAAAAAATAATAAAAATATTGAATCTATTAAGAAAGATAAATTTATGAAAGTATTTCTTCAAGATTCAGTGCAGTTGATTAATGCAAGCACTATTTGGCCAATACAACTTTTTGGAATAAATATTACCGGAATTAATGAAGCTGTTTGTGTTATTGATACTGGAATTGATTCAACTCATCCCGATTTAGCAGATAAAATTTTAGCTGAAAAATGTTTTTGTTCAGTTAAAGAAGGAGGAAATACAAACTGTTGTCAGAATAATCAATCTGAAACAGATAATGCAACAGATAATCATGGACATGGAACTCATGTTGCAGGTATTGTTGCAGCTTCAGGAGGGGTTAATGGGGTGGCTATAGATACAAATTTAGTAATAATAAAGGTTTTGAATTCTTCTGGATTTGGGGTTTCTTCAGATATTATTGCTGGAATAGAATGGTGTTCAAGTGAGGTAAATATTCAGGCTTATAATATTTCAGTAATAAGTATGAGTTTGGGAGAGGGGCAATATAATAATTATTGTGATGAAGATTCTTTAATGAAAGATTCTATTAACAATGCTGTTGGAAAAAACATTTCTGTTATTGTTTCAACAGGAAATACTAATTCTTTATACCCAAGTGCTCTTGCTGGAATAGCTGACCCTGCTTGTGTGATGAATTCTACAAGAGTTTCTGCAACTAGTAAAAATGATGCTGTTGCTTCTTATGCATTTAGAAATGTTAATTTCTCTGACATTTTATTTGCGCCAGGAGGAATTTTTGGGGGAGAGATAAATTCTACTAAGAATAATGGAGGTTATGAGGGCAAGTATGGAACTTCAATGTCAGCACCCCATGTTTCAGGAGCTTTTGTGCTCATAAGACAATTTTTCAAATCGCAAAATAATAGAATCCCAACTCTTTTAGAGATTTGGAATATTCTAAATAATACAGGAGTTTTAATTGAAGATAGTCTAAATCCAGAAATTAATTATTCAAGGATAAATCTTTATTCTGCATTAATGTCTATAGATTCATCTAATCCTGTAGTAAATCTTATTTCTCCAGAGGATAATTTAACCTCTCCCTTAAAAAATTTAAGTTTTAGATGTTCTGCAAACGATGTCCAGCTATCAAATTTAACTTTTTATATCTGGAATACAACTGGATTGTATAATTATTCAGTAAAAAATACAAGTGAAATTAATTTAATCCAAGAGTTTAATTTAACAAATATGAGTTATGGAAATTATGAATGGAATTGTCTTGCACATGATTTTAACGGAAATTTTTCTTTTGCAACTTCAAATTATACTTTTATCCTTGAAGAGATTATTGTTTCTTTAAATTCACCCTTAAATAATACTTTTACAAATCAAGCAGAACAAACATTTAATTGTTCTGCACAATTAGAAATGTTAGAGTTAAAAAACATGACTTTTTTCCTTTGG
>Ga0307992_1001975_pt1 | contig 11835 bp, 9 predicted proteins | sample EllFjometagen133_FD_203162 | JGI IMG/M metagenome (GOLD analysis project Ga0307992, IMG submission 203162) | Marine microbial communities from Ellis Fjord, Antarctic Ocean - #133 | ecosystem: Environmental > Aquatic > Marine > Unclassified | place: Southern Ocean | collected 2014-10-08
CAAATAGATATTGTGGATGGTCTCACAGAGTAGCGAAGGACTGAACGTTAAACAGCCTGATAATTGCACTATTCATGGCATTATCTATCATGGGTGACCGACTCCCAAGATGAGCCAACGGTTTTGTGAAAAAGGGTAAGGTACAGTTGGTGAAAAGAGCTTCTGTACTGTTTGGCGAACCGCCAAGTACGAGATCCGTACGCTTGGTGGTGTGAGAGGTTCTCCCTACCGGTTCTTACTGGTGGGGCAGCCTACTCGATTATGGGCTTTTTTTATTTTTTCAGATGATAACCTAATCCAATACTTATTATATATCCAAATTCCCAACTCCCATTAATAAAAGGTCTTTTTGGGTCATTGCCATGAAAAGTAACAATACCCACTCCTGCTTTTTGAGATAAAAAAATATTTTCACTAAGATTTGCCGTGAAACCTATTCCTATATTATTTTCTAAGGCTATAAAAGGGCCAAAGAATTCTAAATATTCTTTATAAAGAACATCTCCATTTATATCATAGTCATAAGGTAGATACATAAGATTTCTAGTATGGGAATTTGTAAATTGAAAATCATAAAACGCAAAGGGTTTTAACGATGAAGATTTTAATGAAAAATTATATTGATACCCAATATTAAAACCAAAATGTTCTTGCCAATCCGTTGCATAAAACCGTTTTCTAAATACATTGTTTTGATTGTCATGAACTATCTTATTAATGTTATATTTTGCACCAAATAAAAAGGAGTGTTTTTTTAAATCCTTTTTCAAGGTAATGGTAATATTCCTTCCAATATCAACAGAATTAAATGAACCAATTATGTCAAGTTGGGAATACACTTGTTGATTAATCGTAATAACGATTATTACTAATAATATCTTTTTCATACATAAAATCTAAATAGCGAGAGGTATTTTACCTCTCGCTTATAATTAATGAATTTATATTTCAACTCTCCAAATTCTGTATTTAGACTTCCATGAGTTATTCCAATGTGCCCAACCAGAATATATCCAGTCGAATCTTGTGTAATGAATATTTGTTGTTGATGGTATCCAAGCATACCACTCACTGGTATATTTTCTATTTCCGCTAAGATAAATTGTGGAACCATTTGCAGAACAAGTACCCAAATCTTTTAGAGACCTATTCCAGTCTCTTTCATAGGTATTCCAAAAAACTCGATTTGTTGAGTATGGTGTCCAATTAGATGCGTGGTGTGACCATTTGTAAAGTAAATCACCAATATCATCTCTATCTACTTTGGCTATTTCTTTCCAACCAGATGAATTATAAATCCAATGAACATCTCCATTAGGTGCAATTCTATACGCCTGAATACAATATTCTGATTTTCCGCCAGCCCAGGATTCATAACCATATCCACTTTCAATGCTATACTCATTAGAGGAGAAAGAAGTTGTTGTTTTAAGATTTCCATCAGGTGGTAAAATCTTTACCTTATTCTTTTTCACATTAAGTGAAGCATTATCAAGTAAGAATAGAGGATTTGTGGTTTTAAGCGAAGTTTCTTCACTAAGCATTATTTCATTTAAATCACCATCTTTTGTATAATACCATGCTATAATATTATCTTCTAAATTTTCATCATTACGGCAATCAACCTCAATGTTTGGAGAAATAATAGGTTGTTTCGTAATATCAACATTTTCAAGATTAGGAATAAAAATAGCAGGTACAAATTTCTCAACTTCTGCTGTTTTAGGAAATTTTGGGTTTGGATTAATTGGCTTGTGAGTTAGGTCGCTCGATAACGAGTTTAAAGATAAGCCCTTACTAGACAATTTGTTATTGATTGCTCTGTAATACTCAGGAGCAACTTTTCCCAATTCTAATAAATTTGCTGTTTGGTTTTCTGATTTTTTAGCCAATTCAATTATTATATTATTGAAATTAGCATCTTTTATTAATTCCCTTGTTGCTAAACTTAATTCATAGAGATAATTGTTTATCTTCTCATCATCTCTGTCTTCTGGGTTTACGAGAAGAGTCTCTATGTTTTGTTTGTTCTCAATAAGAGGAATATTATCCAAACTGTAATCAGAAACTTGAACAGATTTTAGTGTTTGGTTCATTGACTCATCTGGTTCAAGAGTCATTTCCTTATTACAAGAACTCAATAGGAATATTGTAATTCCTATTAAACTTAATAATTTAATTTTATTCATTTTATACGTATTTTAAATTTATAATTTATTTAATTTTCGCTTACTCTTTCGATTTTCAGCACTTTTTTCGGTTACTCTCTTTTTTTATGTCGATTTTCGCTTTCACATTCTCGACGGGTGGTCAGCCCTTTTCAAACCGCTATTTCTTTTTTTAAATTGCCCATAACGTCAGTCCGTCTAATAACCCACCATTTTCTTAAAAATTAATCAAATATAAGCCGATTTAAGCGAGCTTGATAAAAGCTAACAAATAATTTATTAAAAAACATGCTTGCCTTAAATTGGCTTAATTTTGCTCGTATTTGACAATATATTACCAAAAATACAAAAATAAGTACCTCTAGGTACTTTTTCAGTTCATCTTTTCCTAATATGTTCATTATCCGGCGAATATTGTAAGCAACAAACATTAGCCCAACATCTGCCTCTGCTCTTAATTTTGTTTTTTTAGTGAGTATGTAATTGAAGCCCCACTGTCGTTTTATTGTCCCGTAAGGATGTTCGACAATTGCCTGTCTTTGTCTGTAGTAGTCTTTGTTTTGTTTGATTCGTTCTTTGTTTTTATTGATATATTCCTGATATTCGCTGCGTTGTATTCCTTTGCCATATTTAGCTTTCGAGCATTGGTCTTTTACAGGACATGCCATGCAGGCTTTTGTGGTGTATCTTTTAAAACGATAAGTTCTTGTTTGATGCCATGTTCCGGTAGTTGTTAGCTTTTTCCCTTGTGGACAGATATAAAAATCTTCGTTTTTACTGTATGTAAAGTTTTCTACATTGTATTTTGGATTTGGGGCATTTGCAGCAACTTTTGGTATGGCTACCATAACTTCAATTTCTAAATCATCAGCTGTTTTAAATTCTGTTCCGGTGTGATATCCTTTGTCGTAAAGAGCTGTAATTTCATTGGTACGCAATATGCTTTTTGCTCTTTGCAGCATATTGCCCATTGCTTTGGAATCGTTCTGGTTGGTGACTTTATAATCAATTGGAATATTGTTTTTCGCATCAACTGTAGTTTGAATATTATATGCTACTTCGGTAATATTATTACGAGTTATCATATGACGGCTTTCAGGATCAGAAAGGGATACCTGATTTTCATCACTATCATTAATTTGCTTTTCTATTTGTTTATAATTGTTCTTTCGCTTGTTCTGATTCTCTATTTCTTTTTTTATCTGTTCTTTTTTATCTCCGTCTTCTTCTGACAATTTCTTGTTGAATTCATCTATTTTATTATCAATATATGCAATATGACGGTCTATCTTTTTTTGATTAAAATTATTTTTTTTGCTATTTTGTGCACGTAATTTTGTGCTATCACCGGCTATGAGTTTTCCGCCAATCAGGTCAAAATGTTTAGCTATTTGAACTGTTGCACGAAATACTTTTTTAATAGCTTTGGGATTATCTCTGCGAAAATTGGAAATAGTGTTATGGTCGGGTTGTAGCCCTTTTAACAACCAAATTACTTCAATATTTCGTTTGCTTTCCTTTTCCAGATCACGCGATGAACGAGTTTTATTTATATATCCGTAAATGTATAATTTAATTATATCGCTCGGATGATATGCAGGTCGTCCGTTTTCAACATATTCCATCTCAAACCCAAAATCTTGTAATGGCAAACTATCAACAAATAAATCAATAATGCGTACTTCATTATCTTTATCAATGGATTGCTCAAGAGAGACAGGGAAAAGAATTGCCTGGTTTCTGCTTGTTCCTGATATAAATTTCATAATATGCTAGGTTTTATGCCTCTAAAATAGCTATAAACACTGAAATTCACAAATAAATCCTGACTTAAATCCTGCTTTGTTGATAAATTGTTTGTAGCTGTTAATAAGGCTTGGAAATAAAGGTTTTTAGACAGTCTGACGTTTGGGCTATGAATAGTTGCCGCTTTCGAAGCAGTAATTTTTCAAGTTACTACATATTTCAATTTGAGCTGTAATGCTTGAATTTACTACTATCTCGGCAATTATTTATGAGCCATTGTTGTAGGGCGTTTTTCTTCATTTCCGTCTATATTTCTCTAACTTCTCCGTCCTTTAATTCCACAATCGGTTCTTTAAATATGTCCTTATATTTTTCTCCTTCAAATGTGTGAATTGGAACAATATTTTTAGGCTTAATAGCTTCAACCATTTTTTTCAATGTCTGGGTATCAGCGTGTCCACTCGTATGAATTTTATGCAATGTGAATTTTCTATTTGTCAGGTAGTCAACAAATTTCATCGTGTCAGTTTTTTGTAAATATCCTTCCCACATTGAATAAATCAAATTTCCGCCTTCAATTTCATTAATGTTCTCTAAATCCTTTTGCATTGAAGGTCTAGTAATCATTACGATATCTTCAGATTGATTAGCGATTTCTTCTTTTGTTATTTTGAATTTCTTGAATTCATATAATATTTTCTCATTCCCTTCATTAGTCAATTTACGACTTATAAAATATGGAAACATTACTTTCAAGTTTTCAAAGTTATTCGATGGATAAGGAATCCCAGCATATTTGGATAATTCTTTTAAAACTTTGGCAACGTAGACATCGACAACAAATATTTTCCCAGTCCGTTTACAAGCTCTATAAATTGAAGTTAATCTGTCAATATTCTGACCAGAAGTATAAATCAAGTTTATTTTACCTTTTTGTTTAAATACTTCTATTAATTCATTTTCAATTTCGGTTTCTGTTTTAAATTGTTTGTTATCTCGGCTAATTGTTGTCCCTTCAAGAAGTAAATAATCAACATTCTTCGGCGCATTGTGTGTGAACCAATAAAATGCTTTTGCTTTTCTGCCGTGTGAACGAAAATCGCCCGAATAAAAAAGACTTTTCCCGTTTGCTTCAACTAAAAATGAGTACGCATCAAATGCAGAATGGTCAGCCCAATATGGTGTAATTGAAATATCACCTATTTTAAAAGGTTTTTCTTTTTCAAAATAGTTCGTGTTACTCAAATGGATTTCTTGTGGTGTAAATAGATTATTTAGTTCAATTATTTTATGAGTTGCTTCACCTAAATAATATTGAACATTATCATTTATATAATTGGCTAATCCATAGTGGTCTTTATGTGGATGAGAAATAATTACACCGTCAATTAAGTTCTTTGAATTATCATAAAGACCTGCAATATTTGGTAAAATTCCTTTGCTAACTAATTCATTTGAAGTTAAAGTTTTGTATTTACCGAAGTCAAATTCTTTCCTATTTTTTTCAACTAATGGCATCCCGAAATCAAGCAATACTCTTGTGTTTTCAGTCCAAACTTCAACACAAGAACCACCTATTTCTTTTGTTCCACGATGGATTTTAAATTTCATTTATTTTCAACTTTCAGGTTTATCATTTCATAATTACCAAGTTTAGAGCCTAATATAAAGTTATCTGATGAATCAAATATTTCTTTTATACGCGCAATCGAACAAACTACAATTTCATCCATTTTAGGATATGTTTTTGTATCTTGATTTTCATAAAAATCCCTTGGTGCTAATATCATTTTTTTGATATTTCTTGTTAAGGAAATATTTAAAAAACATTTGTCTGCAAATTCTTTCTCAATTGCATCAATTTGATTTTTAAATATAATTTCATAACCATTTATTTGTTGGATAACTTCTTTTATCTTTTCTTTTGAGTCGTGTGCTTTTAATTCGATTATCCACGGATTTTTATCCTTATCATAGCCAATTAAATCAATTCGTTTACCACGATTTTCTATTGGTATTTCGTAACCAATAATTCTTATACTCACAGTTTCTGTTCGTGAAATATGTAAATTTAAATTTCCAATTAAATACAGTGCATTTCTGAGTTTTGCTTCCTTACTTCCTTTTTCTGGATCTATAGTTCCGTGAAATGTGCAAATTTTGAAATTATCCTTTCTTATACTCATATCATTATTATTTATTAATAAATGTAGATTATTTATATATCAACTCCGTTTTTTATCAGTTTTTTAATGCCCTACAACATAAGTATAAACGGAATATTCCGTTTATATCTTATATATCTGTAATAGTATGCTTTATTAAAATACAGATTAATAAAGTTATTGACGTTTTGAATTTTTTTTTGTATTATTTATTTTCCAAATATACAAATATTTGGCGAGTATTAGAATTCAATCTAACGCCAGTAAATAATTATTCTGGCATATTTTGGATTTAGAGATGGTTAAAATTTCACTCTTTTGTAAATTTCGGTTTGTGTGTTAGCCTTTGTGATTTGCAATTGTAAGCAACGTCTGTCACGAAGGTCAGAAGCGGGAGGGCAAAACAAAATCTTATCGGAGTACTCAAGTTAGTTTTTATATGTTTAATTTTCTCAATCAATTTTTGGTTTGTATTTGTCTTTTTCGCCTTGCAGGTAAGAAAGGTATAAACGTAATGTACTTATTTCTCTTAATACTGCCAGATATGTTACCCTATATTTTAGCTAATTTTTATATAAAGTAATTTCTCTATTAATTATCGCATATTCACCATCGAAACTTGCAGCTTCAACATCGTCATAAAAAATAGTTTCTAATCCTAAATTTGAACTATCAAACCCATCTAGCATCCCATATAAACGGACAACTTCCAATGGGTCTATAATACATGTGAAAGTAAGATAAATTTTACCAGTATTGTCGCTGAGATCTTTTCCTTCTTCCAAATTTCCAACAGTATTACTGTATCCGGCAAATTTCATCATTCGATAATAAATAAAGTCACCAATAACGGGACTACCTACGTTATTTAAAACTGTGATTTCAAAATTTACATCTAATTTGTAAATAGAAGATTGCTCTGCTACTTTATAACATCCTGAAAATATTATTATTCCCAATGAAATAATTAATAATGAAAATAGTTTTTTAGGATTCATTTTTAATAAAATTATTTTTAGTAAATAAAAACAATAAAAATTTCTATTAAAGTTTTGCTACTTCTTTCAAATGTAAAATTAATAAAAATTACTTTTGTATATATTATTTTTTTATTAATGATTGTGTGCAGCATAAAAAGTCATTTTAATTTAATAACAAAGGATAACGGAAAATTGTAATGATAGAATGATATGGTTTTGTAATATTCCAATATTCTATCGTTAAAATGCTTTTAGACTAAACTAATGAATAAAATATTTAATATTTGACTGGGGTGATACGGTGATGCGTGATTTTGCTTTGGAAGGACCAATGTGGAAATGGGATAAAGTGGACTGGATTCCAGGAGTAGAAAATGCTTTAATAAAATTATGTAAAAATTATACTTGTGTAATTGCAACCAGTGCCGATCATTCTGATACAGATGATATGAAAAAAGCTTTAAAGAGGGTAGGAGCTGATAAATATTTTACTCACTTTTTTTCTCAGAAAGAACTTGGGTTTAAAAAACCTGATGTTAGATTTTTTAAATCTGTAGCAGAAAAAATAAGCGAAAAACCTGAAAATTGCACTATGATTGGAAATAATTATGTAAAAGATATTATAGGAGCTAAAGATGCAGGAATGAAGACTATTTTCTTTAATGAAGAAAAGTTGGAAAGAGGTTTTCCCAAAGCAGATGTTGTGATACATCGAATGGATGATATTGAGAAATGCTTGTAAATAGTGATGAAGAGTTATGTGTTTATAATTGATTGTAATTTTTAGTAATTTGTTGTGGACTGGAGAGTTTGGAATTTAATGTATCAAGAATAGAATATCTTAAATCAGTAAACAAAATTTATATGATTAGAAACAAAACCATTTTAGCTGCTTTAATTTTACTTTTTGTGTTTACAAACACAGCATACTCTCAAAAAGATATTCCAAAAGGTTATTTCAGATCGCCTGTAGATTTCCCGATAAAACTTTCAGGTACTTTTGGTGAGCTTCGTAAGGATCATTTTCATTCAGGTATTGATATAAAAACAAATGGTTCTGTTGGAAAGAAAATTTATTCTATTGCCGATGGTTATGTTTGCAGGATTAAGATTTCGTCGAAAGGATTTGGGAAAGCAATTTATATTACTCATCCAAACGGATATGTTTCGGTTTATGCACACCTAAACAGATTTAGTAAAAATATCCAGAAACTTGTACTGGAAAAGCAATATAAACGTGAGGAATATGAAGTGAGTATTTTTCCCGGCAAAGGAGAAATAAAAGTTAAAAAAGGAGAAATTATTGCATTTTCCGGTAATTCGGGAGGTTCGGAAGGACCACATCTGCATTTTGAAATTAGAGAAAAAAAATCTGAATATCCTGTAAATCCTTTGCTTTATGGAATTATTATTGATGATTATTTCCGTCCTAAAATTAAAACTTTAAAAGTTTATCCAATGAATAAAAATTCGTTGGTAAATAACTTAGATAAACCGATTGAATATAAAATTGAGGGCTGGGGTGAAAAACATCATCTGCATGGAAATGATACAATTAAATTGAGTGGTGATATTACTTTTGGTATTGAAACCTATGATTTGCACAACGACTTGGCAAACAGAAATGGGATTTATTCTGTAGGTCTTTATGTTGATTCGGTCTTGTATTTTTCATATAGTATTGATAAATTTTCTTTTAACGAATCGAGGTATATTAACAGTTTGATAGATTTTGCCGATTATATAAAGAATAAACGCAGGATACAGAAAAGTTTTATTGAACCAAATAATAAATTAAGTATTTATGATAGTGTCCTGAATTCGGGGGTTGTAAATTTTATTGATGCAAATTTTCATGAAATTACTTATGTTGTGAAAGATGCATACAATAATACTTCAAAACTGAATTTTACAGTAAAAAGTAATTTGCCACAAAGTATTATTAAAACTGAAAATATAAAATCCGATTCATCGACGGAATTTTGTTATGATGTTGAGAATAGATTTGAAACGGAGAATATGATTGCAGTTTTTCCGGCAAATTCTTTTTACAGTTCTTTTCGTTTTAATTTTAAAACTACTGAAGCTAAGGCAAATTGTATTTCCAAAATATTTCATATTCATAATGAGTTTTTTCCCGTTCATAAAAGGTTTAAGCTTAGTATAAAACTGAATAGTCTCCCTAAAAAATATCGTGATAAAGCAGTTATTGTTAAGCTTAAAGAAGATGAAGTTCTTTCTTCTCATGTAGGTGAATTTAAAAATGGATATATTGAGACACACTTAAATAGTTTTGGAAAATATACTGTTATGTTGGATACTGTTCCTCCAGAAATTAAAGCATTAAATATTCATAATAATAAAAAAATATCAGGATATAAAGCTATCGTAATTGAGGTTACCGATAAATTATCAGGAATAAATACTTATCGGGGAACTTTGAATGGAAAATGGATATTAATGGAGTATGATGCGAAAAATGACAAGCTAACTTATTTTACTGACTCTCACATAATAAAAGGCAAAAATGTTTTTAAATTAGAAATTACGGATAAGTCCGGAAATGAAAGTTCTTACAAAGCGAATGTGATTTTTTAGTTGATTATTGTTGTTATTTTAGTATAAAATTATAGCTTTGAAGGTTATAATCCTGAATGGATTTAATAATAATTAATATTTCTGAATAAATTTAATATATGAGTGAGAAGCAAAAGGATAATGAAAATCCAAAACCAACGAATATAAGTAGATTTTCGAGAAGAGATGTTTTAAAAGGAATTGCAACAGTACCTGTTTTAGGTGCAATGGCTTATGGTGTATATAGGAAAAATAAACTGGATAATATTTTTAGAAATAGTATTAATGATGAACTTGGTCTTAACCATGATGCACCTGAAGTATCACCAACAACAGCAGGAGGAAAGCAGATAAGACTAGGATTGATAGGCTTTGGTATTCGTGGGCCTCATCTTGCTCGTGGTGCTGGTTTTGCTCATCCTGAATATATCGATTATCTGAAAGAATGTACTAAAAAAGATAAAAACGACAAGAGATATCATAATTACCTGCAACAGGAAAATCTTAATGTAGTAGTTAATGGTGTTTGTGATGTTTTTGATGTTTATGCAAAAAGTGCTCAAAAAGCAGCTGCAAATATTAACAGAGAAGGAAGCGGTGGCAAAATGGGAGCAGCACCAAAAAGGTATCGTACTTATAAAGAGCTTCTTTCTGCTGATGATATTGATGCTGTAATTATTGCGGTTCCAGATCACTGGCACGGACGAATGACAATTGATGCTGCCAATGCAGGAAAGCATGTTTATTGCGAAAAACCTATGACATGGACAGTCCCTGAAACTTATGAAGTTGTTGAGGCAGTGAAAAAAAATAATATTGTTTTTCAGTTGGGTCATCAGGGAAGGCAGACTGAAAGCTATTTTAAAGCTCGTGAAATTATTGAAAAAAATATTCTTGGCAAAATAAGCCTGATTGAAGTAACTACAAATCGTAATACTCCGAACGGAGCATGGGTCTACAAAATTCATCCTGAAGGAAACCCAACAACCATTGACTGGAATCAGTTTATTGGTCCTGCACCAAAGCATAAATTCAGTCTTGAAAGATTTTTTCGCTGGCGTTGTTGGTGGGATTACAGTACCGGATTATCAGGTGATTTACTAACTCACGAATACGATGCAATAAATCAAATTCTGGATGTTGGAATTCCTGATTCCGCAATTTCCTCCGGCGGTATTTACCATTTTAAAGATGGAAGAACAGTCCCGGATGTACTTCAAACTGTTTTTGAATTTCCTGAGAAAGATATGTCTTTAGTTTATAGTGCCAGTCTGGCAAGTAGCAAAAAAAGAGGCAGAGTAATTATGGGACATGATGCATCAATGGAGCTTGGCAGTACTTTATCAATAACTGCTGATCGTAATTCTACCAGATACAAAGAAAAAATTCAAAAGGGGATAATTGACCCAACAAGTCCGTTTTTTACTTATGTTCCGGGTAAAAATCATGTTGATGCAATATCCTCCCCAACGGAAAAATATTTTGCAGGAAGAGGTTTGTTATACACTCAACGAGGAGGAAAAACTGTTGATACAACTCATCTTCATGTTAAAGATTGGATAGATAGTATTAGAAAAGGAACACAGCCCAGTTGTGATATCAACCGTGGTTTTGAAGAAGCTATTACAGCTCACATGGGCACTATTGCTTATCGCGAAAACAGAAAAGTTTTTTGGGATAAAGAGAATAAGAAAATTGTTTAAAGAGCGTGATTCGGTGTAGTGGAAAATTGTTATGGAGGAATAATATGATAACTTGTTATTCTTTTATTGGCTAGTAATACCAATTGAATTTCTAAATTGCTGATAAATATTTTGAAATATTTTTTTCTTTGTCAAGGCAAATATTCTTTGCATCCGTACGGACGGAAATAATATTTAACGCAGAGAAAGGAAAAAAGAAACAAAATATATCGGTAATTTGGATGTTCAATTGGTATAAGATATAAGAGTGGTGGAAAAATGAGGTAATGGGTTAATGGAATTTTGGAGGTTAAAAGTAAATCAAAGTCTGGAACTCAAAAAATTATGAAAAATCGTAGAACTTTCATTAAATCAATAGCTGCAATATCAGCAGCAAGCATGATATTTCCTCTTGAGATGTGTTCATTTCCTGCATCAAAAAATGAGCTTATTGGATTACAGCTTTATTCTGTCAGGGATCTTATGAAGAATGATTTGCACGGAACCCTTAAAAAAG
>Ga0307992_1001976_pt1 | contig 11827 bp, 6 predicted proteins | sample EllFjometagen133_FD_203162 | JGI IMG/M metagenome (GOLD analysis project Ga0307992, IMG submission 203162) | Marine microbial communities from Ellis Fjord, Antarctic Ocean - #133 | ecosystem: Environmental > Aquatic > Marine > Unclassified | place: Southern Ocean | collected 2014-10-08
ATCCTAAATTGGAAGTGGTCATGAATAAACAAGATATAAATCCGCTAAAAAAACTGAAAACATATGGACAGTCCTGCTGGTTAGATTACATCCGGCGGGATATGATCCACAACGGTGAGCTTCAAGATCTGATAGAAAAAGACGGACTCAGCGGAATCACCTCAAACCCGGCGATCTTTGAAAAAGCCATAGCAAACAGTTCCATTTATCATAAGAACATCCTGGAACTTTCCGGGCAAGGTCTTTCCGCTTTGAATATCTATGATATCCTCAGTATAGAAGACGTCCGTGATGCGGCTGACTGTTTCCGTTCGGTCTATGACAAGAGTGAACAACGTGACGGTTTTGTAAGCCTTGAGGTCAACCCCCATCTGGCACACGATACCGAAGGGTCGATCGATGAAGCCCGCCATTTATGGAAAGAACTTGATCGTCCGAATGTGTTGATCAAAATCCCCGCCACTATTGAAGGTCTGCCGGCAATTACTCAATTAATCAGTGAGGGCATTAACGTAAATGTGACTTTGATCTTTGGTCTGCCGCGCTATCAAGCTGTTATGCAGGCTTATATAGAGGGATTGAAAATTCGCGTATCTCAGGGCAAAAGTATTGAAAATATTTCCTCGGTTGCCAGCTTTTTCTTAAGCCGGATCGATACTTTGGTGGATACTTTATTGGGAAACAGAGATCCTGAACTCAAAGGTCAAACCGCGATTGCCTGTGCAAAGATCGCTTATCAAAAATACAAAAATAAATTCGGCAGCGAGTCCTTTGCCGCCCTTGCGGAAAAAGGAGCACAGATCCAGCGTTTGCTTTGGGCCAGCACCGGTACCAAAAACCCAGATGAAAGCGATATAAAATATGTAGAACCTATGATCGGGGCCGGTACGGTTAATACCCTTCCGGTTGCAACCCTGAATGCATATCGTGACCATGGTAAACCGGAAAATCGAATTGAGGACAATATTCGCGAAGCAGAGGAAATTCTTATTCATCTACGGGATTTAGGCATTGACATGGATCTCGTTACCTGTCGACTTGAAGAAGAAGGTGTGGAAAAATTCAACCTGCCTTTTGATAAGCTCATTAGTACCATAGCGGAACTTGAATAGATCAAAAGCGATTTTAAAAAAGTTTATTAATTCTAAGCTTTCTTGACCAGCCTATCCGCCAACTGGCGGAGAAGTTGGTAGCATAGAAAAAAAGAAAACAAAGAGCTTAAGAATACGAAGCACAGATTTCCAGTCTTCACTCCGCGAGCTATGTCCGGCTGGCCCAGATTATACAGATTTATCTAATTGTTCAACCCCTCCAGCCTACGCTAAAGCTACGACCGGCAGGCGACAAGCTCGGGGTTGGAGATAGTTTGATGATCTGAGATCCCGGGATTGCATCCCGGGTTATTGGAATGTTGAACCTCTCCACAAGGTCGAGGTTCTATAAGAGATTATTCTATATCCCGGTATAAACATTGACCTCTAAACAATAAGAACTCCGAGCTTACCGAATGTTAAATATAGCCCAAACTGAAAAATATTATTAACCCTGAGTATTTCGAAGGGTTAAACTCATAATAACCCGGAGTGAAACTCCGGGCATCAGAGTATCTTTAAACTTCCAACCCCGACGCATGGAGGGGTTGAACATAATCTGTGATACGAGTCACACTTTAATTTCCTCATTAGAAAATAACCAAAAACGTCTTTACGCTTACATAAGGCACATCATTGAAAATAAAAACTGTAAGCTGTATGCAATTAATGGAATTGAAGATCATATTCATCTATTGGTTTACATTCGACCGGATATAACAATATCTGATTTTATCAAGGATATTAAAGTCGCTTCATCGGTATTTATTAAACAAAAGAAACTTTTTCCTTATTTTAAGAAATGGGCAACCGGATATTCGATTTTTACACGTCCATACGAGTCTTTGGGGACTTTAAAAAAATATATTGAAGATCAAAAAGAACATCATAAACACAAAACGTTTTATGATGAGTATAATGAATTATTAAGGAAGAATGGATTTTAGTTCAACCCCTCCATAAAGTCGGGGTTGTGAGTACTTGGATATTCTTAACCCCGGGATTTCATCCCGGGTTATTGTGCAGTTGAACCTCTCCAACCTACGCCCCGAAGAATCGGGGCTTCGACCGGCAGGCCACATGGTCGAGGTTCTATAAATGATTATTCTATATCCCGGTATAAACATTGACCTCTAAACAATAAATACTCCGAGCTTACCGAATGTTAAATATAGCCCAAACTGAAAAATATTGTTAACCCTGAGTATTTCGAAGGGTTAAACTCATAATAACCCGGCACGCAGTGCCGGGATCAAGGCTACTAACATTTCCAACCCCGAATCCATTGAGGGGTTGAACATATTCTGTGAGGCATACACACTCCCTCCATAAAGTCGGGGTTGTGAGTACTTGGATATTCTTAACCCCGGGATTTCATCCCGGGTTATTGTGCAGTTGAACCTCTCCACAAGGTCGAGGTTCTATAAGAGATTATTCTAGGACTCGAGGTTTTACTCTGAGATATCGTTTACTGTTCACTTTCCCTAACTTCCCGATAATCCATCAATTTCTTGAGGTAAATTCCCGAATCTTTCCTTCGTCTTACCGCCCCTTCATAAAGGTAGCTCAATTTAAGGATCAACTCGTCAAGTAATTCGGATCGTTGTGTCCCGGTGAGGGTTTCTTCTTCCAGTATCTTCTCTAAAGATTGAACGCGATAACGGTCCATAGCAGGCGTAGAAAGCGAGAGCTGATCCGGGTGTCCGCCATACTTGATGATAAGGGTTTGTTTTATAAGTGGAATCGGGTGCTTTGCAGCAATGCGCAACCAGAGATCATAATCCTCACAAACCGGTAAATTCTCATCAAATCCACCCATTTCCGCTAATAATGTGGATTCGCAAATAACCGTCGAAGGACTCACAATGCAGGTTTTTAGGCAATTTCTGAAGATATTTCCACTTTTTTTAAAATATTTTTTTCCGGGATTTACACGCATATTATTGCGCATCCAACGCTCTTCCGTCTGTAAAATGCGCATATTGGGATGTTGCTCAATATAAGTCATTTGTTTTTGAAGCTTATCCGGCAGCCATTCATCATCCGAATCCAGGAAAGCGATCCACTTTCCTTTGGCAAGTTCGATACCCCGATTTCGGGAAGCCGAAACACCCTTATTTTCTTGCCTAACTACTTGTATTTTAGTGAGATACGAGTCTAGTATTTCAGGAGTGTTATCCGTCGAACCGTCATCGACCACAATAATCTCTTCGGGAAGCCGTTCTTGGGCAAGCACGGAATCGATGGCACGTCCTATGGTTTGCTCCCTATTATAAACCGGGATCACAACAGAAATTTGAGGCTTAGTATATTTCATACTATGTAATATATATACATGTTTCATTTATATCAAGAACTTAAAAAATCCTTTGTTTATGCGATAATTATTGTTAGTTTTTTGCCGATGACTCAAAAACAGTCAAATTTAATCAACTAACAAAGGAGAAAAAAAATGAAAAAAGATGAACTATTGAAAGTATTGGCAGATACCGCTGATGTTAAAAAAGTTGAAGCTGAAAAAGTTCTAGATGCTTTTGTTGAAACAATGCTCGCTGAAGTAAAAAAAGGCGAAAAATTTGCAGTTGCCGGTCTTGGTACCTTTGCTGTTGTTGAACGTGCTGCTCGTGATGGCGTCAATCCTAAAACTGGCGAAAAAATTAAGATCAAAGCTTCAAAGAATGTTAAATTCAAAGCTGCTAAAAAACTTAAAGAAGCTGTCAACTAGACATACTTCTAATAGAATTAAAGAAACCCGTCCTTGTGGCGGGTTTTTTTGTTTTGGATGTATAATTGACAATGGAATAAATGTGTCATCCTGAACGTAGTGAAGGATCTATTCATGGTACACTATTCTGTGACATAAATAGGTCTTTCCCCCCGAAACTTCGGGGCTCGGGATGACAGGCTTGGTTTTCATTTTCAATGTCTCCTCTTTTTTACACTCTCAATGTTTACTTTTTACCCCCGTACACTCCTACATGTGCTCCTGAATCTATTGAACCACGCTGTGGTTCATTTTTCTTTGTAGAGCAATTGTTCTATGCTATTTGACCGCTCTGCGGTCTTGGGGGTTTCGTGTTCAACCTCTCCACAAGGTCGAGGTTCTATAAGTGACAATTCTATGTTCCCGGGATTTTATCCCGGGTTATTGTTCAGTTGAACCTCTCCAACCTACGCCCCGAAGAATCGGGGCTTCGACCGGCAGGCCACATGATCGAGGTTCTGTAAGTGAATTCATTAAAGAATTTGGGTTTAAGTAAGTGATATAACCCTGAGTATTTCGAAGGGTTAAACTCATAATAACCCGGCACGCAGTGCCGGGATCAAGGCTACTAACACTTTCAACCCCGAATCCATTGAGGGGTTGAACATATTCTGTGAGGCATACACACTCCCTCCGTAAAGTCGGGGTTGTGGGTAATTTTGCGCTCTGCGGTCTTGATACAAATTCAACCCCAGAGGGGTGAAAGATTTGTAGCCCCTGATGAAATCCGGGTATGGGATTTCATATAAAACAACAACCACAGCGTGGTTGAATATAATTGAATTTGCTCTTTTCCTTTGGTACATTCACTTATCTTATTAATCAGGAGTGTTATCATGATCAAAGTTCAACAATTGACACAAATCTATAAAAGCGGCAAGGGTGTTTTTGATCTGGATTTTACCATCAAGGAGGGCGAAGTCTTTGGTTATCTTGGACCAAATGGAGCCGGAAAGACCACCACGATACGAAGTATCATGGGATTTGCCAATGCCACAAAAGGTCGGGTCACGATCAAGGGACTCGATTGTCGCAGGGATGTGGCCGAGCTCCAAAAGATCATCGGATACTTACCCGGCGAGATCGCATTTTTCGATAATATGACCGGACTTGAATTCCTCAAATTTGTCGGTGATATGCACCTGATGAAAAGCAATGAAAACCGGGACAAGTTGATCGATCAATTTGAACTGGAAACCGAGGGAAAAATCAGGAAAATGTCCAAAGGCATGAAGCAAAAGCTCGGTATTATCGCAACCTTTATGTTCGACCCTGAGATATACATTCTAGATGAGCCAACCGGCGGACTTGATCCCTTCATGCAGAATGAATTTATGGAGTTGGTCGACAAAGAAAAATCCCGCGGAAAAACTATCATGATGTCTTCTCATATTTTCGAAGAAGTCGAACGCAGCTGCGACCGCGCCGGAATCATTCGTGAAGGGCGTCTTGTAACCATAGAAGATCTTAAATCCCTCAAAGCAATGAAAAGCCGGGAATTCATCGTCACCCTAAATACCAAGGAAGATGCTCAAAAACTCGAGAAATCCGGGCTGGAGACCCATGCCATGGGAAAGCGCAAGATCAAGGTACACGTGGGGGAAAATTTCGACGGTTTTATCAAGGTTTTGTCTGCCTTAAAAGTACTGAACCTGGATGTCCAGCAACGTTCGCTGGAAGACATTTTCATGACCTATTACGGAAAGAACGGAGGTCAACATGAATAAGACACTTTTTTTCGCTTCCCTTAAGGCAAACTGGAAACTTTGGCTGGGCATGTTCCTTGTCCTTCTCATGTACATAAGCATGCTCATTGGCATGTACGACCCGGAAAATGCGAAAGGAATGGCAGCTATTGTCGCTACTCTGCCACCCACCATAGTTTCAGCTTTTGGGTTTAATGCCATAGGATACGATCTGACAAATCATATCGGTACTTACTTATATGGTTTCCTTTTTCTTATATTCCCGTTGATCTATACTGTTACGGTTTCGAATAAACTTATTGCTCGTCATATCGATCGCGGATCCATGGTCTATCTTCTTGCTACACCCAACACACGAAAAAAGATCGTTTTGACTCAAGCGGCATTTCTTTTCAGCTCTACCCTTGCGCTTTTGATACTATCCAGCGCCATGGGGATCGTTGTGTCTGAGATGATGTTCCCGGGGTTACTGGACATAGATAAATACTTACTTTTGAACCTTGTAACCGTTACCGTCCATATGGCAATTTGCGGTATTACTTTTTTGGCTTCCTGTATTTTCAGTGAGTCAAAAAATTCCTTGATGGTTGGCGTGGGTATTCCCCTGATTTTCCTAATGTTCAAGATGATTTCAAGTGTGGGTGACAAACTATCCGGACTAAAATATCTTTCGCTATTCAGCTTTATTGATGTCCCGAAGATCTTTTCTAACCCCGGCTATGCCTGGTGGTCCAGTGGCTTGCTTCTGCTGATAACTATAATACTCCTGCTCATTAGTGTTAGGGTGTTTGATAAAAAAAGTATGAATATATGAAGAAATGATGGATGTTGGATGATGGATGATGAATGATGGATGATGGATTTTAACTCTTCAATTGATCGTCTTATTGACTCATTTGTAGCCCAAAAAGAATCGGGTTCGACATGTCGAACCCCTCAGGTCGAAATTGTTCAACCCCTCGACTCAGCTCGGGGTTGGTGGTAATTGGAAGTCCTAAACCCCGGGATTACATCCCGGGTTATTGTGATGTTGAACCTCTCCAGCCTACGTCCCGAAGGATCGGGGCTTCGACCGGCAGGCCACAAGGTCGAGGTTCTGTAAGTGATAATTCTATGTCCCAAGATTTCACCCAAGGTTAATGCTATGTTATACCTCTCCAGCCTACGTCCCGAAGGATCGGGGCTTCGACCGGCAGGCCACAAGGTCGAGGTTCTATAAGTGAATTCATTAAAAAATTTGGGTTTAAGTAAGTGATATAACCCTGAGTATTTCGAAGGGTTAAACTCATAATAACCCGGCACGCAGTGCCGGGATCAAGGCTACTAACACTTCCAACCCCGAATCCATTGAGGGGTTGAACATATTCTGTGAGTCATACACACTCCCTCCATAAAGTCGGGGTTGCGGATATTGGGCACTGGGCACTGGGAATATATATTATTCGTCACTCCAAAAATATTTAATTGTCAATTGTCCTTTATTAATTATCAATTGAATTTGTTTCGTCCCTACGGGACTCCTTGAATAATGAACAAGGATTAACGATATGCGGTTTTCGAAGTGAATATTTACTTCGTCATTCAAAACTCCTTGTTCCTTGTTCGGATATCGATTCTTCATTCATCATTTATCGCTTCTTCTCGACTCGACCATCCGGCAGATCCTCTCTACGTTCGGACACCATCCGGAAGGTCTTTATCTTTTGCTTTTTGCCTCTTCTGCGCTCTGCGAGCTTCGAAGAGCATGCTTTTGCCCTTTGCCTTTTTACTTGCGCCCTTCGGGCGCAATATTTTAATTATATAAGAAAAAGATTTTGTTAGTACTTAAAAACACTTATTATAACAGGTTAGCACAGATTTTTTGAAATTTAAATTATTGGAGGAATTATTATGAAAAGGAATTTGTTGATCATCATGTTGCTCGTGATCGGAGTCGCCGCTTACGGCCAACTATTTATCAATGAAATTGATTACGACCAACCAAGTACGGATACTCAAGAATATTTAGAACTTGCCGGTCCTGCTGGAACTTACAACAATGTTGTTGTTAATCTAGTCAATGGGAATAAAGGTGGAAATGTATCTTATCAAGAGTTCAACCTTGGTAACATTACTCTGACGGATGAATCCGGAGGTTACGGATTTTATGTTATGGGTGTTGCCGGTGTAACTAATGTCGATTTTACTGTTACGCCTGCTGAAAACTTAATCCAAAACGGCGATCCCGATGGAGTACAACTCAAAGTTGACGGCACTATTGTTGATGCCGTTGCTTATGAAGGTGCTATGAATGACCTTTCGGGAAATGCAATGGAAGTTGCTTCCACTTCTTGGAGTGATAAACGCGTCGATGCTGCTGATACATCATTATCGCGTATCGGGCTTGACAATTCTCCTTGGGTCGCAACAGCAAACACGCCCGGCGCTATCAATACAGGCCAGGTTCTTGCTGCCGGTACAAACTATCCGCCAGTCGCCGATGCCGGTGCGGATCAATTGGTTTTAGTCAATACAACTGTTATCTTGGATGGATCAGGATCTTCAGACCCCAATAATAATATCGATACATTTCTTTGGACGCAGGTCAGTGGTACAACGGTAACAATAGCCGATAACAATGACCCCGCAACAACCTTTACGGCACCCAGCACAAGTGCTGATCTTGTATTTGCCTTAACGGTTACAGACAGTTTAGCTGAATCTGATGTTGATTCTGTCACTATCTCTGTTGTTGTACCCCAGGATTCAAAATTGATCTTCAGTGAATATATTGAAGGATCTTCAAATAATAAGGCTTACGAAATTTATAATATGTCAGACGTAAGCGTTGATCTGGCACCTTATGTTGTTAAACTTTCTCGTGATGGAGCCGGTTGGGGCAATTATGCCACCGGTGATCCAAGAGCTGCTATGGTTCTTGATCTAAGCGGAACTTTGGCTGCCGGAGACGTTTATGTTGTAGCAAGAGCTGAAGCTGGTGCTACTATATTGGCTCAAGCAGATATCACTTTTGAATACAGTAATACTGTTGCCGGTGCTTATACCGTATGTTTTAACGGTGATGATGCATTGGGTCTATTTCTCAATGGCGTTTTAGTTGATGCGATTGGTAACCCAAGTGTTGATGCAACCTCTGCTGTTGCTGGTGTTAGTGCTGCCACAGTTGATCATACACTTATTCGTAAAGCATCAATTGAAGCAGGAAATATTAACTGGACTGCTTCAGCCGGCACCAATGAGACCGATTCAGAGTGGATCGTTCTAATTAAAGATTCTTTTAGTGATATCGGTTCGCATACAGCCGGTCCGGTTGCTTATAATTTCTCAAACCAAGCTATTGTTACTGCTTTTCCTCAGGCCGGTAGCGAAATTTCTATTACCGTCGACGTTACACCCGACGAAGGGGTTGCCGCTCCTACAACTGTTAAAATCTTTTACGGTAGTGGTGGAACTCAAACAAACCAAGCCGATATGTGGTTGGAAAGTGGAGTTAGCTATGCAGGTATTATCCCGGCTTTGACTACCGGCGATATCGTTCTTGATTATTATATTTCGGCAATCGGTACTGAAACCATTAATTCAAATATTTATAGCATGACCGTTGCAGGTATCGCAATTAATATTTCAGATATTCATGCCAACATAGGTAGCTATGCCGGTATGACTAAAACCATCGAAGGTGTGATCACCATTGGTGACAGCGTTCTCAGTGAAGGATGGACATCTGTTTATATTCAAGATGCTTCCGGTCGTGGAATGAATCTTTATAAAAGTGGAGCGGTCTTAGCTGACCTTGAACGAGGAACCCGTGTAAAAGTAGTTGGAGAAGTCGCTATCTTTGGATCCACAGTGGAAATTAAAGATTTTTCCTATTATGTGGTTTCCACCGGACAAACATTGCCAAATGCTGTAGAAGTTAATGTTGTAGGTGCCAGCTCCGCTGACCTAGAGGGAACACTTACAACGGTAACGGGCACTTTGTCAAGAATTGCATCATACTCCACAAGTACAGACTTGATCTTGTCTGAAGGTTCAGATTCGATCACTGTTAAGGCTTGGTCAACAACTGGAATTGATACTGATATTCTTACAATCGGAACAGAATATGCTATAACCGGTGTAGGTAATCAGTATTCCGGAAATTATCAAATTTTGGTTGGTTATCAGGATGCGATTACTGACAATGTTGCACTTTGCGAAGATTGTGCTCCTGAAAGCTTTGCTCTTGCTTCAGCTTACCCCAATCCTTTCAATCCGATCACAACTATTGAATTCAGTCTGGATGAAGCCAGCAATTTTGAAATATCAGTTTTCAATATTACCGGTCAACGCGTCGACGTTCTTTCGAGCGGATACGCTGAACCGGGCATTTATAAACAAATCTGGAACGCAGGTAATTTCACCTCCGGTGTCTATTTCATTCGATTGGAAGCCGGCATGAAAGTTGCCACCCAGAAAGTTGTACTCATTAAATAACAAGAGTGACTATGAAACTACGTAAACTATTTCTTATTTTCCTCTTGCCCATCCTTGCTTTCGCGCAGGGGCACCTCATCTTAACCGAGATGGTGCTACAACCCTCCGCGGTTGAATATGTAAAGATCAAAAATCCGACAGCTGCTACGATCAACCTATCGGATTATTACATCACCGATGCAACGGATACGGCAACCGGGAAATACTACTACAAGCTACCCGATGGTGCGAATTATTGGTCAGGTAACGGCTCGGACTTTATTGCCCGCTTCCCTGCCATTGATCTTGCCGCAGATGAAACCATTACATTGGCTCTTGGCCGTGAATTGGATTATTCCAATGAATATGGTGATTCGGCGGACCTATACCTTAAAGGTACAGGTGCCAAAGCCATGCTGAATGCCGTAAGTGGCGTCACCACCACCGGTGGATCACCCAATTCTAAATTGGATAATGTCGCTGAAACACTCGTCCTCTTCTATTGGGATGGGTCAGCGGCTAATAAAGTTAAGGATGTGGATTACCTTATTTGGGGTAACGCAAGCTGTGCAACGGATAAAAGCAATGTGGGTACCTATTTAAACGATACTCCGGTTGCAAGTCAATCTGTCCTTCCCACTCATATGGATGGTGAAAAACTCATTCGTCTATCAGAGACCGAAGGCAGTGAAACGACAAGCGGCGGAAATGGGATTACCGGACATGATGAAACTTCGGAAGATCTGGCAAGCACATGGGGTGTTGTGGATCTTGCAAGTACTCGTCCCGAGATCGGCACTGTCACATTTGAACCTGCAGCTCCCACTGATCTGGATTCTTTATGGATATCAGCAACAGTAGAAGATGAAGCAGGCGGCTTATCGGTTAAATGTGTTTATACCTTTGATGGTGTAAAAACGGAAGCCGACATGGCTCCCCTGAATGCGGGTCCCGATGATTACGGTTGTATGATCCTGCCTTTGGGTGAAACCGGTACCTTTACTTACTATATACGCGCAGAGAACAATTTGGGTCTTAAGGATTCCACGCTGGCTTCCAGCAAAGAAGTTATCGTTTATTCCGAACCTCAGACCATTGCTTACCTGCGTGATAATTATGATGATCTGTCAGAAACAACAGTGACCGTTACAGCAACCATTACGGTTGAAATGGGTAAGATCAACACCTATGCTTCTTATGTCCAGGACAATGGTGGCCGAGGTATTTATATCTTCGGTTCGGGTATGTCCGGATTTGTCCGGGGTACGGTCGTTGAAATTACAGGAACCCTCTCTGATTATGAAGGTTCCTTGCAGATCAAAGATATCACGGCTACCTCTCTTGGTACAGCAGCTCTTCCAGCTCTTGATACACTCACCTGTAAACAGCTAAATAATAACTTTATGTATTATGAAGGCTCTTTGGTTACGGTACATGGACAAGTTACAGATCGTGCAGACGGTATTGGCACCGGTTCGAATGTTACTATAGATGACGGAACAGCTTCATTGACACTTCGTGTATGGGATTCCACCAATCTTTGGGCGGATGCTACTGCCGACAGTTTATTGTCTGTTGACAATCTTGTAGAAGTCACCGGCATTACCGGTTCCTACAACAATGCCGCTCAGTTGATGCCTGCCTATGCAGCCGATGTAGTTCCATGGACAGACGGAGTGGCAGGAACGGGAAAAGTAACGTTGACCGTTGCTCCTTACCCCTTTGTTCCGAAACTTGGTGAGATCATCAACTATTCTTACGAATTCCCTGATGAAGCCCGTGTGATCATCCGCATGTATGATGCCTCAGGA
>Ga0307992_1001977_pt1 | contig 11826 bp, 8 predicted proteins | sample EllFjometagen133_FD_203162 | JGI IMG/M metagenome (GOLD analysis project Ga0307992, IMG submission 203162) | Marine microbial communities from Ellis Fjord, Antarctic Ocean - #133 | ecosystem: Environmental > Aquatic > Marine > Unclassified | place: Southern Ocean | collected 2014-10-08
GTAACAACTACTATAGATATCATGGGAACTCTGGTTTATCTTTCCATAGCAGCCGCATTAAGTAAATATATTATAATGTGATAATTATATTGAAAAATAAAATATATTTAAAATTTGGTTATTTATTCATTTTTATCATTATTTTTCCAATCTTAATTTTTGGTGAAAAATATAAAGTCTCTTTTTTAGGAATTCCTGTAGTTGATGTTGAAATAACAGAAAGTGTATTACCAAATAATTCAATAAAAATATTATACCATACAAAAACAAATAAATATTTTTATTTGTTTTATAAAGTTGATAATTATTATGAATTAATTTTAGATCCAGATTATAAAAATATTGAATTTTATAAAAAGAAAATCGATCAGAAGGGTTTTTCACAATCTTACGAAGTCCATTTCAAAAATGATTCCGTTTATTATAGTAATGGAATTAAAAAAATGTGTAGGTCACCGGTTCAGAATATATTGGGATTGATCATTGAATTAAAATATTATGACGTGGAAGAGATAAATAATGTCCTTATTGAGCATGAAGGAATATTTTATAAAAGTAATATCCAAAAAGTGCCAGAAAGATCAAATAAGCTGCAAACGACTTATCGTATATATACGAAAAATGTCAGAGGAAAAAAAGTATTAAAAGAGACGGATATATATTCTTGGAAAATTGTTGATTCTACTGCTGTAAGGGAAATTACATATTCTAATGTAGAAGCATCAATCATTGAAGCAAGATTTAAATTTGGGAAACTTACCTTGTCGGCAAAAAGGGTAGAATAAAAAATAAACAGATGTTAATTTTTGAATTTAATATTCATAAATCATTCTGCTTCTAATTTAGTTCATTTTTTACAAAATCAATTACATAATTTCCGATCATTTTTCTAACTTTTCTAAAATTATCTAATACCTGTTTCGGTGTGCCAATTGAAAAAGTTGGATCTGGAAAATTATGATGAAGCCGTTTTCCATTTCCCTTAATGTAAGGACAAAATTCACGCGCATTATCGCAAACTGTAATTATATAATCAAAATCTATTTCAGAATATTCATCAACTAAATTAGAAGTGTGGTTTGAAATGTCTATTCCTATTTCCTTCATTATCTTTATTGCTTTGGAATTTACTCCAGCTGCTATAATACCGGCACTATAAATTACATAATTATCATTTGTATAATATTTCAAAAAGCCTTCGGCTATTTGACTTCTAGAGGAATTTCCCGTGCATATTACTATAATATTTTTCATTTTTCCTCATTAAAATTTTTAATTCCCTGTACTACCGAAACCGCCTAAACCTCTGTCGGAATCATCTAATTCTTCTACTTCAACTATTTCCGGATGTTTTGGTGTTTGAAAAATTAATTGTGCAACTCTGTCACCGATGTTTATTTCAAAATCATCATCACTTAAATTTGCTAATATCACACCTATTTCATTGCGATATCCAGCATCGATTGTTCCGGGAGCATTAAGACAAAATATTCCTTTTTTCAATGCTAATCCACTTCTGGAACGAATTTGTATTTCCATTTCCTGTGGAAGTTCTACAGCAATGCCGGTTTTTACTAATTTCCATTTTCCTGTTGGAATCGTAATATTCTCAATTGCTCTGATATCATACCCAGCATCGTTCTTATGTAATTGATGTGGAATAATCGCTTTAGGATTTAATTTTTTTATTTTTACTTTCATATATTTCCTTATAATTATTAAAATTATTCTTGCTGTAATTTATTAAATATATTTTGTTAATAAAATATTATTTTTAGAAAATTTTCCAAAGTTTTCACCGCTATAAATTTTGATATGTTTATGTTTCCAAATTTTGAATTATATTATACTTTGAAAGTTTTGTTCGTTAATATTCGTTTCATTTAATAAACATAAAAAATTTTAAATTATTCTTGTTTTTTTATATTTTTTTTCGGATAATTAGACACTTGCCGGGATGGTGAAATTGGCAAACGCAGGGGATTCAAAATCCCCCGGGCTTCGGCCCTTGAGGGTTCAATTCCCTCTCTCGGTACAAAATTTCAAGTAAGTGACCAAAAGATGATAAAAAAAAATCTAAAAATTACTGTTCTAATATTAATAATTCTAATATTTAATACTTCATTATTTAGTCAAATAATTGGAAAAATAGAAGGCAAGGTTACAGATATTCAAACTGGTTTCCCGATTGAAAATGTAAATGTATTCTTAGAAAATACAAATTATGGTACTGTAACAGATGCCAATGGAAATTTTGAAATAAACAATATTCGCTCAGGTGAATATAAGATGATCTTTAGCCATATTTCTTATATTGATGAAATTAGAACAATAGAAGTGATGCCGGAAAAAAGAGTTAACTTGACAATAGAAATGAGCATAAATATTATTCAATTAAAAGGTGTCGTAGCTGAATCGAAAGTAGTTCATTCATTTATAAATAAATTACCTGAAGAAAAACTTAAAATAATTAATATTGAGGATATGCATCTGCTTCCGAGTACAAATATTGGAGAAGTGTTGAATCAAGCAGCTTCTCTGGGAATAATAAATACGGATCAGACGCAGGAAATAATGATAAGAGGGAATTATTCTGATAAAGTTCTTTTTTTACTAAATGGAAATCCTTTAGCAAGTGGAAATCTGAATATTGCTGAATTACCTATTTCTATCGTGAAGTCAATTGAAATTATGCCTGAATCGGGATCGGCTTATTTTGGCGAAAAAGCGGTTAGTGGTGTTATAAATATTATTACCAAAGAGAGCAAGAAAGAAGATCCAATATATGATGGTTACATTTCTTATGGAAAATATAGTAAATATGTTATAAATCATTCTATTAATTTTAATTATCATGGTGGGCATTTAGTAAATGTAAATATTATTAAAAATGAAAATAATTTTACTTACAAAGATACAAGTGGGAATGTTAAAATTAGAGAAGATAATTCAAGTTTTAAACAACAATTATTTTATAGCTATAATAATCGTATTGCTAACCAACTAATAATATCCGGAAATATATTTGCGAAATTTGGTGAAAGAAAATTTCCCGGTAGTATTACAAAGCCATTGAATAATTCCGCATTAAACCATTCTTTTGTGTCAGAAAATTTAAAATTTGGATACAATGATGGGAAAAATCTTCTTTTCTTAAAATATATTAATTCTAATAATAATGATAATTATACTTTGAATGATTCTATTTTAAATAAAAATGTGAAAATTGATAATAGTTTAGAAGAGATAGAATTATCCGGTTTATTTACAGATAAACTCATTAAATATTCTGTATCACTCGGTAAAAAATGGGAAGATTATAAAGAACAAAATATTAATGATAGCATAACAACTAACCTTAATCATTCTCGTGAAACATCATTTTTTAGTGGAGCGGCAGATTTTAATATAAAAATATTTGATCAAAGTATTAATGTTTTTGGTTCCATCAGAGATGATAAAATTAAAAATGTTACGGATGAAACTAGTTGGGAATTTGGTGGTACAATAAAATTGAATTTGCTTGGCAATAAACTTTTTGGAAATTATTCTGTTGGCACAGGTTTTAAATTACCGGATTATGATTCGAAATTTTCTGTTAATGGCTTTTGGTCTTTAGCAAATACGGATTTAAAACCGGAGAGAAGAGAGAATATTAATTGGCAAATCGGTTTGATAAACAAGTCATCAATTTTTGATCTACGATATAAAAATTTCCAATATGATATAGATAATGTAATAATTTGGAAACAGGATTCTACAAATGAATATATTCAAACTAATTTACCCAAAGCAATAAATTTCGGATATGAAATTTCTGTTAATTTAAAACCAATTAAGCATATTTCCATAAATGGTAGTTATTCGGAATATGATTACGTAAATAAATCAACTGGAGAATTTTTTAACAAAGTTTTACCTTTTAAACCTGCTTACCAATTGTTTTCACAATTACAAATTAGTTTTTCAAAACAAAATTTTATTTTTGAATATATCTCTAATGGAGAAAGTTATGAAGATCCGGAAAATAAAGTCGTGATGAAGCGATATGATCTTTATAATGTTTCAACACAAAGAGAATTTCATTTTAAAGCATTTAAAATTAATGTATCATTTACAATGAAAAATTTATTAAATGAAGATTATGAGATAATTCATTATTTCCCGATGCCCGGAAGAACTTATGAAATGAAGTTAGGAGTGAAATTTTAATTTTATTCTACTATTTCATATTTAAAATGAATAAATGATCTAATTATTTCTAATTTTTAAATTATAAAAAAGTTAAACAATTAGTCAAGAATTATTATTATATTACTCTTATGTTATACTTATCAGTTGAATTAAATTATAAGGATAAAAATGATTAAAAAATTTCTAAAAATAATTATTGCAATTATTTTGATTTTTACAATTTCTCAGGGGCAAAATAATGGAAAATCTATCGGAAATTGTGATGAGATAGTGAAAGATAATTTTGGAAATATTTACACTTTGAATATATCTGTCGGAATGATCAAAAAATATTCATCAAATTATGAATTATTGTATCAGTTTAATTCCAATACCGGTAATCAGAGTATCTTTGTATCGCCAAAGAATATAAATATAGTTGAGCCGAATATAGTATATTTATTAGATGACCAAACATCGAAAATTTTGGAATTTGATGAATATCTAAACTTTATTCAATCAATCGATCTACCGGAAGAATTTACATTTCCAAGTAGATTTATCGTGCTTTCAAATCGTGATTGGTTGATCTATGATGAATTCCAAAAACAGATTTTTCGTGTGAAACCCGGTGAAAATATTTCACAATCTTGGGGTGATAAGCAGGTGAAACATTTTCTAAACGAGAAAGTTCAATTAAATTATTTGAAAGGATTTATTTATATGTTCGTGAAAAAAAGAAATAGATTATTAATTATAAATAATACTGGGATGGTAAAATTAGATTGTAAAATGCCAGATGAATATTCATTAAGCAATCTTTTGTCTGCCGATTTGGAAAATATTGTTTTTACAGATGGAAATGAAATTTTTAACTGGCATTTAAGGGGAAATAATATTGATACATTATTTAACTATTCAAATATAATTTATCTATCTAAAAAGAATGAAAATTTTATGATAAGCAACAAGGGAGAAATTATTCATTATTTACCGTATAATAAGAAATTTAAATAATGAGTAACTTTGGTTATAAATCAGAGCTACTTTTAGCAAAATAAGTTATTTTTACAGAATTATCAAACGAAAAAAAATAACAGAAAGGAATAGAAGTATAAATAATTACGATTTTAAGATGTACAAATTGAACAAAGAGTTAACATATAATCATCGGAATTTGATTTGATGCGTAAACTTCTGATATTAATTATTTTTGTGAAAATACTTTTTGCAGGAAGTATGTTTGAAAAAATTATTCTTGAAAAAGATAAAACGATATATTCATTAAAGAAAAATTATATTAGTTTGGATTCTTTAATTTGGGAAAAAGAATCAATACGATATACAATTGATAATACTTATGGAAGATTCATACTTCTCGGCAAAATTGATTCAATTCAAAGTGTAAAAATATTTTATAATTATTCAGATTTAATAGTTCCCAAGAGTTATGATTTGGGAATAAAAAAGATAAATAGTTATTTCGATGAAAATGAGGAAAAAGTAAAAGCGGAAAGTGATAATTCTTATATTGATCAATCAAATGTAAGAACAGCCGGTTCAATTTTTCGTCAAATTCAAGTAAGCACAAATGGACAAAGTTCTTTAAATGCAGGAATGGATTTAAAAATATCCGGTAAATTAACTCCAAAATTAACTATTGTGGGAGCTATTACAGACAATTCTACACCGTATCAATCTTATTCTTCAACTCAATCATTGCAAGAGATAAACAAGATCTATTTAATATTGCAATCAGAAAAGACATATTCTCAAATTGGAGATATTGACATTAGATCTAATTATGGTTATTGGAATAAATATAATAGAAAATTGATGGGGGCTTCAACAGAAATAGAAGGTAAGAATTTCAAAACAGCAGGTTTTTTCGGAGGAGCGAAAGGAACATTTCAACGACAGAAATTGGAAACAAAAAGTGGTGATCAAGGCCCATATCGGTTACTTGGTAAAAGTGGCGAATCTTCAATTGTAATTATTCCCGGTTCTGAAAGTGTGTATTTGAATGGAGAAAAACTTTCGAAAGAAAAATATATGTTATATTATCAAAATGCTGAAATATTTTTTTCATCGGATGTTTTGGTCTCAGAAGAGTCCAGAATATTTGTAGAATTCAATTACAAAAATGAAACATTTCCACAAACAAGCTTCGGTGGATATGCTGAAAGATCTTTTTTAAAAAACAGTAAATTCTGGGTTTCTGCAATTAGAGAAAAGCAAGATGAAAATAATCCAACTGATGTATTTTTATCACAAATCGATTCTGATTCATTAAGAAATATTAGTAATAAAGAAATTATTTCTGTCTCAACTGCTGTGAAAGACAGTAGCGGTGATTATATTCTAGCTGACAGTATTTGGGTTTTTAACGGTAGAAATAATGGCGACTATAGTGTCTATTTTTATAGAGAAAATGTAAATGGTGGATATGTTAGATGTGATACTACGAATGGTTATCCTTATTTTAAATATGCACCAAACGATCCTGCTTCTCAATATTATCCTCGTAGATTTGTTAATTTGCCAACCACTCATTTAGTAAGCTCTGGTGGTTTGTCATTGAATTTTAAAAAAAGAGTGGGATTAAATGTTGAGTGGGCGTATTCATCTTATGATAAAAATAATTTTAATGAAAATAAAGATAATAGCGGTGCTGTAAAATGGGACAGTAAATTTGTGATAAAAGAAGAAGAGCCACGATTGTCTTTGCAATTCAATGGCTGGATGAAAAATAAATTATTTAGAAGTTTCGATAAACTGACTAACCCGGATTTTGAAAGGAATGTTGGTTACACCTCTCAAGATACGATTACAAAATATTTTGATTATGAATTTCAATTTGAACATAAAAAATTTCAAAATAATTTATCATTACATCAAGTTGGTGCAACAAATGATAGCTTACGTTCGAAAATAAATATTTCCGGAATTAGAAAAGGTGATTTTGGAATTAAATATAATTGGTCGCAATTGATAGATAAAAAACTACTGCCATATCAGATAATCAAATTAGGAGTAAAATTTCCATTATTCAAGAAACTTAAAACTACTTTAAATTATGACCGTAATTATCTTGAACCGATTTATAATAATAATTCCAACAGAAGTGAAGAATTTACCACTGGATTTCATTTAAATAAATTTTCTATAGAACACATTTTTAGAGATGATTTCAGATGGGATGACACAATAGATGAGTTTAATTGGTATTCACAAAAAAATGATATTAAAGTAAAATATAATCGTAAATTCTCGCCGTATTCTTCGTGGTATATTACTGCTTCTTATAGAGATGACAGGCATCATGAGGAAAATGAGAATTTTTTTCTAACGCAAAATAGATTCCAATATCGAAATCCAAAATGGGGCTTTTCAGGGAACATTAACACGAATATTAATAGAACTTCAGAGGCGAAAAGAGAGGCGGTTTTTGATTCTGTCGGAACTGGATATGGACAATATTCTTGGGATGACAATTATAACAGATATGTCTTTGATGATCTTGGAGAATATCGTTTAAGATATGAATTGACAAACGAACGAATTGAGCAATATGTTCATAAAAGTCAGTGGAATATTCGTTGGCAAAAAGAATTTAAAATTAAAATTCCGATAAAATTTTCTTATAATAATAGAACAAATTTGGAATTCAAAGCAGATGACCTGAGATTATATTCTAATATTTCAACCGACAAATTGGATTCGTCTTTACATTTTGGTTCGATTAGGTTTAAAAATAATTTTAAGTTCAGATCGAAATCAGGAAAGAAAATATTTTCTATTTTTATAGATCAATTAAGGATGCAGAATGCAAGAGATATTAATGCGGAAAAGTTGCAAACAGATGATAAATTTCAATACAAATATAGAATTGTACGAAAGAAAACAAGATGGGATTTTATTTTAAAACATTCAAATGAGATAAGAGAAACATTGCCAATAGGAAGCTATTCAATCAAAATAAATCGGCAGGGAGGGGCTATCAATTTTCAATATTCTATTTTCAAAAATATTAGTAATAGTTTAGAGTTGGAATATCAAGATATCGAAACGGATTTTAATAGCCAATTCAATACTGATTTGTTGGTTGTAAAAAATGAATGGAACTGGAATAGAAAAGCGGGAGAGCTGATTTTTGCTTCAATTACATATTCAAAAGTGTGGAGTGATTTTGATGGAATTTTTCCTTATGAAGTTGCTCAAGGGCGGCCAATTGGCGCATCGATAAGAGCAATTATTAGATATGAAAAACGAATTTCTGAAGCTATTTCTGTAAATGGATTATTTCAATATCGTAAACGCGGAGAAAGTGATCCCATCATTTTAGGAAAAGTAGAAGTAAGGGCGTATTTTTAAAATATGAAACTGATTTCAAAAAATATATTTATAAAACTTATCGTATTATTATTCATAATGTTTTATAATAATTCATCTGCTAAAACGATTTTGGTAATTAATAATGATTCGACAATTGTAGATTTGAATAAAAGAAAAGTTGAAAAAGTATTAGATTCAAAAGTGAAAAATTTAGCGATCAAAGGATATCCTTATGCAAAAATAATTTTAGAAAAATACAAGAAAGAAAACGAAGATGATATTTTCACATATAGAATTCAAAAGGGTGAAAATACTGTAATTGACACGATCGTATATGGAAAATATAAGAAAAGAGAGATAAATATTATAGAACGAAACATTACCGAATTGCCATTAGGTCAATACAATTATTTGAAAGTAAATAGAGCAATAAATGATCTAAAACAAATTGAGTATTTAAGTGTTTCTGATAGAAAAAATATTTACAAAAGCGGATTGAGATTATATACAAAGCCCAAAAACAAAACAAAATTAGACGCATTATTAAGTTATAAAAAGGAAAAAGATGAAAGTGGAATTATAGGAAATTTCTCAATTGAGATGCAAAATTTATTTGGATTGGGGAGGCATGCATCTCTCTCTTGGTATAGACCAAATTTAAAAACTAATCGCATAAAAATAAATTATTTTGAGCCGTATATTTTTAATAGTAGATTTTCGTTGGAGGGAGAATATTATCAGGATTTTCACGATACTTTATATGTCAAGCGGGATATTGATCTGCGTATTTATTATCAATTCAATCCGAAACTGCGAATTGGATATATAAATTCGTTAGAAAATGTTTTTTCATCTGAAGGTGGTGAAAAAATGGGAATAAAATCAATGAAACAATATGGAACGAGTATTGGAATTGATGGTAGTTTAGGTGATGGAATTGCGATAGATAATTTTTTTGGTAAAGTGGGAATGAAGAGCTTTGAAAATAATAAAATGTATTTTTCCACAATTTCTTCAGATTTGATTATCAGATATAAAAAATTTGGTTCAAATATAAAAGCAAAATATGGAATTGTTGATTCTAAAGCTGGAGTTCAAATTTACGATAAAATTAAATTGGGTGGTGGAGAATTTTTACGAGGAGCATATTTTGAACAATATTTAACGGAAGAATATTATGGTTTAAGTTTTGAAATTGGAATATTCTCAGGCAAATCCAACCTTTTCGCATTTTATGATCTGGGAATATTGAGAGAATTAAATGAACCAACACATCATATTGGTATGTCAGTTAAATTGCCGGCTGGTAAAAGTCATATTTCATTAACAATTGGATTTAATTTAGATGAAAGTTATGAAAATGGTAAGGTGCATTTAAAATGGAATTTGTAAATTGTTCGCACTCAAGTATTTTTTCTAGAAATTGTTTAAAAAGAATTATCAATATATCTAATTTTTCCTATAATAAATTTGTAAATTATTTATAATAAGGTTATTTTTAGATTGTGATACAAATCAATGACAATATAAAAAAAAATAGTTAAAATAACTGTATGGAAAAAATTAGAAACATATTAACATTTATTTTTATATTATTGATCATTATAGTAACAATTATTAATTTAGTAATTTATTTTGGATCAAGATCATATTTATATGACGATATTGAAACAATACCTGAAAATAGAGTAGGATTAGTTCTTGGAACAAGTAAATATTTTCTTACCGGTGAAAAAAACCCATATTTTAAAAATAGAATAATTGCTGCGACAAAAATGTATGAATCTGGGAAAATTAAATATATTGTTTTAAGTGGTGACAATAGTGAAAAATATTATAATGAACCGGTTACTATGAAAAAAGAATTAGTAAAATATGGAATTCCAGAAAATGTTATCTACCTTGATTATGCCGGCTTTCGGACTTGGGATTCTGTTTTAAGATGTAACATTATTTTTGGTCAAGAAGAATTTACAATTATTTCCCAGAAATTTCATAATGCTCGAGCCGTATTTATTGCAAGAAAAAATGGTATTAAAGCAATTGGATTTAATGCAGATGATATTTCAATAAGTAGAAGTTTACGAACGAGATTAAGAGAAATATTTGCAAGAATAAAAGTATTTATCGATTTGAGTGTAGGAAAAGATCCAAAATATCTCGGTGATGAAATTATTATTAAATAAATAATCAATCAATAGAACTTTATCGCCGAAGCGCAAAGTCACATAGAAAGAAAATAAATCATTAAAACAGTTATTATTTTTTTATGTCATTTCCATTCGGATAAATTAGAATGTTAAACTAATGCAGTCAGAAAAATTCGTGTCATCTTTCATAACTCAAGAGGATTAACTAAAATACTTTTCTCAAATTGATATGTAACTTTTCCGGCTGTGAATCCTTTTCTTTTTGTTACATATTTTTTAATTGTATAAGCGACCGGAACTAAATTAGAATGTTTTGCATCGCTGTATTGAGCTGCCAATTTTGCCGCATATTCAATAATATTCATTGGGATTTCTTTTTTCCCATCTTTACGAATAATGACATGCGAGCCGGTTGTATGTTGAGAATGTAACCACAGATCATTTTTATTTGCTAATTCAAATGTCATTTTATCATTATCTCTCGCCGATTTTCCAACCCAGATTTTCCAACCGTTTTTTGTAATAAATTCCTTATATGGAATTCGACTATTATCTTTTTGCTTATTTTTGGTTTTGTGAATTTTTTGTAAAAGTGCCTTATTACTCTCTTCCCATAATTTTAATTCTTTGTAATTATTTATTTTTTCAAAAAATTTATATATTTTTAAATTCTTTTTATATTGGGTTTTTAATGAAGATTCTTCTTTTATATTTTCAATTTTTCGCTTTTCTAATTTCTTTGCCTTATCATAATAATATTTGATATTTTGATGAATGTTTAAATTTGGTTGTAATTTTATTGTGTTTTCAAATTGAGATTTTTGATAAATATCTGGAATTTCAAACTCCGTATTGGATTCATTAATTTTTGTTTGAAATATAGACAGCGTATCCCCAAAAAATCTAAATTTTTCGATTCGTTTATCAAACTTATCAATATTACTCAAATGTTTTATTGATTTATGATCATTCTGTAACTGATCGAGTAATTTGGTTTTTATTTTTGAATATTCTTTATCAAAATTATTATTGATCAATTTTTTTATTATAAAATTCTTATAATTTTTATAAAATGTCTCTAAATTAAATTTTTCTTCATTTGAATTTCTGTTCAAAACAAAACGACCATCAACAATATTCCCATTTGAATTGTTAATTATTTTTATTA
>Ga0307992_1001978_pt1 | contig 11825 bp, 14 predicted proteins | sample EllFjometagen133_FD_203162 | JGI IMG/M metagenome (GOLD analysis project Ga0307992, IMG submission 203162) | Marine microbial communities from Ellis Fjord, Antarctic Ocean - #133 | ecosystem: Environmental > Aquatic > Marine > Unclassified | place: Southern Ocean | collected 2014-10-08
AAAAATCAAAAACAAGTATTAATTCTTACTCCTACTATTTTTTACCAAAATTATTATTTTACTAAATTATCATCAGAAATTTCTGAACCAATCTTTATTTCCTCGAACGATTTAAAGGTTAAAGAATTTAATTCTTTATGGACAAAAGTTAATTCTCAAGAAGTTCAGTTAATTATAGGACGACGTTCTGCTCTTTTTTTGCCTTGGCGAAATTTAGGACTGGTAGTTATCATAGATGAAAATAATTCTTCTTATAAATCATGGGATCAAAAACCTTATCATAATTCTGTCTTTCTTATTAATTATTTAGCTTTATATTATAATAGTTCAATTACTTATTATGCCTCTTATTAGAATTATTGATTTAAAAAAAATTAGAAAGAACAGAAGACCATTTCAGGCAATTTCTACTGAGGCTTTTATTGAAATTGAACAAGCTTTAAAAGAAAATAAAAAAATCGTTATTTTTATTAATCGACGAGGCTTAGCAACTAGTGTCATCTGTCAAGAATGTGGTTTTGTATTTAAGTGTCCTAATTGCGATATTCCGTTGGGTTTTCATAATGAATCTTCAGATATATCTAAGAAAATCCTTATGTGTCATCATTGTAATTATAGTACTCCTATGCCTTCAATTTGCCCTGCATGCGGAGGGTACAAACTTAAACCCTTAGGAATAGGCATAGAAAGAATTGCTGAAGAAATTAAGAAAAACATTGTACCAACACCTTCTTTTGCACTTATTGAAGGGGAAATGCCAGATGAACAAGAATTGGATATTTTTGATAAATTTAATAAAAAACAAATTAAAATATTAATAGGAACTGAAGCTATTTTAAGGCCTCAATTAGAATCAACTGATTTGTTATTAATAGTATCATGCGATTCCGCAATCTTTTTACCGGATTATCGTAGCGAAGAAAAAGTATTCTTTAATCTTCTAAAATTAAAATCTTTGTCCAAAGAAAAATTAATTATACAAACCCTAATTCCTGGAAATAAACTATTCGAATATTTTATAAAAAATGAGGAAGAAAAATTTTTACAAGAAGAAAGAGAATGGAGAGAAGACTATCTCTGGCCTCCTTATTCCCAATTAATAAAATTAACGCTTAATTACAAGGATGAAGGAACAGGGTCAAAAGAGGCCGCAGAAATGAAAAAAATATTAGAATTAGCTATAAATAAATTAATTCCGAAAGATCTCCAAAAAAACTTTATTATATTAGGACCTGCACAAGCTTTTATCTTTAGAAAAAAAGGTTTTTATAAATGGAGTATTCTGTTAAAATGTAAATACTTTGAGAGTAAGATTAAAAACAATATTAACCCTTTATTTGGATTAAATTTATTTTCACCCATACCAACTAAAAAAGAATTAATGCTGAGAAATAAGATTCTTAAATATGTCCCCTCTTATTGGAAAATTGACGTTGATCCAATTGACACTCTTTAAAAAAAATAAAAAAATAATATGGAAATACTTATTGGAGAACAAAATAAAACTTTAAGACAAAAAAGTCTTCCTGTTAGACACATCAATGCAGATGTGCGCAATTTAATTAAGCAAATGAAAAAAACAATGGAAGAGAATAATGGAGTTGGATTGGCAGCAATTCAAGTAGGAGAACCTACTCGTATTATTGTTTGTGAAATAGATGATAAATTTTATACTTTTATTAATCCCGAGATTATAAAATCTTTTCCAGAAACTTTAGTAATGGAAGAAGGATGTTTAAGTTTACCAGGTATTTATGGTGAAGTAGAGAGACCAAAAAAAATATCCATAAAAGCCACTAATTTTGAAGGTAAGAAGATAAAAATGAAAGCTTTTGGTCTATTAGCCAGGGTAATTCAGCATGAGATCGATCATCTTGATGGTATACTTTTTATTGATAAAGCAACAAATATAACAAAACAAACACAAAAAGCAAGAGCTTTATAAAATTATGCGTTTTGTATTCTTTGGTTCCTCCAAATTTGCGGAAATAATACTTAATAAACTTCTTGAATCTGACATGAAGCCAGTTTTAGTAGTAACCGCTCCTCCGAAAACAAAAGGAAGAAAAAAGATCCTTTCCCCTACTCCTGTTTATGCCTTAGCCGAACAAAATAAAATACCTATTCTTGCTCCGGAGAATTTAAAAGATGAAGGATTTTTATTGAATTTTAAAAATTATAAGCCAGATTTAGTAATTCTTACTGCTTATGGTAAAATTATTCCTTCAGAATTATTATCTATTCCCAAAAAAGGAATTCTTAATCTACATCCATCTCTTTTGCCTCGTTGGCGTGGCGCTACACCTATTCAATCTGCCATTTTAGCAGGTGATAAGGAGACAGGAGTTAGTTTATTTCTAATGGATGAAGAGATAGATCACGGACCAATTATACAAAAAGCAGAATACAAAATACAAAATCCAATCATTACTTATCCTGAATTATCCCAAGAATTAGCAAGAATAGGCGCAGATCTCATAATTAAAATTTCTCCAAAATGGTTAAAAGGAGAAATTAATCCAATCTCACAAGACCATTCTTTGGCAAGCTATTGCCATAAAATTTTACCAGAAGACGAAAAGATTGATTGGAATAAATCAAATATAGAAATAGATAGGAAAATAAGAGCTTTAAATCCTAATCCAGGCGTTTTTACTAAAACAACAAAGGAAAATGGTACAATTATAAAGATAATTAAAGGTCATTCTTTAACCAATTTACCAATTTTTACAAATAAAGTACCAGGACAAGTTTTTGAATTTGAAAATAAATTGGCAGTTAAATGTGGTAAAGGTGTTTATGTTATTGAAGAATTAAGACCAGCAGGAAAAAATACAATGACCAGTGAAAGTTTTTTAAGAGGTAATCAATGGATATTAAAAACTAATTTTTAAATGTTTTCATTTTTTAAAAAATATTATCCAATAGTTTTAAGTTTCTTTTTACTTATTCTTTTTGGGTTTTTTATTGGTGATGGATTAATAGAGAAAAAATATTTAACATCATCGCTACTTCAGCCAAAAACAGATTTAATAGATCAATTAAGCTTGGAAGACTTAAGAATTGAAATTCCTCCGCATATTAATTTAACTAATTTTTATAAAACATATGGTCAACGAATGCTTGGTAATGATGAAATAAATATTATTAGCAGAGAGGAATGGGGCGCTGATAATCGTTATGCTGATCCTCAGTTTATAGAAGATTTTTGTGGAAAGAATTATTGCTACGAGGATAGATATAATCCAGAAGATACATTTTCAGAAAAAGAATACTGGAGATCTCTCGAATTATCAATAAATTATAAAAAGAATTTTGAATCTTATGATAATTTTTTCCTTCAAAGCTTAACGAAAGAAAATGATTTTACTTATTACTATCTACCAGTAGAAGCAATAGTTATTCATCATACTGCTGGAAAATTTACTACAAACTTTCAAGAATCCAAAAAAGAATTAAGAAATATCTATCTTATGACAGCTGTACAAAGAAAATGGAGAGATATTGGATATCATTATTTGATAGACGGAACAGGCCGTATTTATGAAGGAAATTTAGGAGGAAAATATTCGATTGGAACTCATGCTTATGGACACAACAAAAGTACAATAGGAATCTCTTTGATGGGAGATTTTCGTCCTGGGCATGATGAATTAACTAAACCAATGAAAAAAGCCTTAGTCAATCTTATGGGATACATAATCAAAGAATACCAAATAGATATTAGTAAGAAGGAATTTTATCTTCGAAAACCAAATTTATCTGGACGTGAAATGAGTAAAAATTTTATAAAAGGACATATGGAATTAGATATTAGAGAAGAGCCAACAGAATGCCCTGGAGTAAAACCTGAATATCTTAGAAATATAATTTATTCTTCTTTAAATACTTCTGCGCTATATTGATAAATCTCCAAATTCATTTTTTTCCATTCATCTTTTTCTAATCCAGCTTTTTCGCATAAATGAGAAATAAATAATTCAGCAGAAATTAAATCTTCCCAAACTTGTGGTAAAAAAGTAGCTTGATAAGCTCCTTTTTTTATTAACAAACCTGGTTTATATTTATTCAAATACTTGAGAAAAGAATTATTATTAGTAAAATCTGGAAGTTTTTTAAACTCTGATAAGATAGAAATCTCTATTTTTATATTACTTAATTCATCACTTTTTAAAGCCGTAAAACGAGAATCAAGCAAAGCACTTGATAAACAATTATCAATTACACTTTGGTAAATTGGCTTTTTACCTTCAAAATTACCAACACAACCTCTTAATTCATCGTTTTTCCACAAAGTGACAAAAGTTCCCTTTTTTTCTTTTAAAGATTGTGATAATTCATCTTCTTCAATTTGAAATATCCCTTCGTCTTGAAAGTATTTTTGTACAGCTCTTCTGGCTATTTTCAAAAGATATTTTTTATTTTCTTTATTCATAATATGCAATACTAGTATATCCCACTACTTGACTCTTGTTTCCACTTATTTCTCCAGAATTCATGGAACACAAAAGTTTAGGGTTCCATTTTTTTATATTTGCAATATTTAATAAAATCTCAATTGATGTTTTTCCACAAGCATTACCATATTTATCAAAACGTTGAACATCATTAGCTAATATAGCATCAACCGTTACTTTGTCTATCATTTTTGCTTCATTGTATGGCAAATAATGACTTAGATCTGAGCTAATTAAAAAAAGAGTTTCCTCGTCATAAATTGATAGCAAAATATTACTAATTTTTTTATAATCAACAATATTACCAACTAATAAAGGAAAAATTTCAAAATCATCCAAAACAGTTTGTAAAAAAGGTATTTGAACTTCTAAAGAATGTTCTGGTTCATGAATTTCAGATGATTCAATAATTTCTTTTTTATTTTTAAGTTTCGGGAAATCATTTTTTGATAAAACTTTTATCTTTCCTATTGGTGTCTGCCAATATTTTTTACCACAGGAAACAAGATTATCAAATGAAAAATTATGGCTTGGACCTAAAAGAATAATCTTTTTATAAGAATAATTTTCTATCGATTTAAAGGCATAAGCAGCTACCGGACCAGAATACACATATCCAGCATGAGGGACAATAATTGCTTTGACTTGCGACTTATGTTTTTCCACAGTTGCATTACCTAAAAACCCCTGAATCATTTTTTTTAATAATTCAGTATCATCAGGATAAAATGTACCAGCTACAATTGGATGCCTTATTTCCATTTTCCTTGTATTTTTGTTTTACATTTAGGACACTTTCCGTTTTTCAAATTATTTTCTAGAACTTTCATCCCCCATCGTTCTATAACAAGTGTATTACATTTTGGGCAAAAAGTACTTTCATGATCAGAGTTTGGAATATTCCCAGTATAAACATATTTTAATCCTGCTTTTTTACCAATTTCATAAGCAGAAATTAAAGTTTCTTCAGATGTAGAAGGTCTATCGAGCATTTTGTAACATGGATAAAAAGCTGAAATATGCCAAGGTATATTCTTAGAAATTTTTACTAAAAATTTAGCTATTTGTTTTAATTCTTTTTCAGAATCATTTGATCCGGGAATTATTAAAGTAGTAACCTCTATCCAAATTCCCATTTTCCAGATTTTTTTAATATTTTCTTTAACTGGATTTAACTGTCCCTTACAAATTTTTTGATAGAAATTATTTGAAAAACTTTTTAAGTCTATATTAATTGCATTAAGATAAGGCGCAATAAGATTCAAACTTTTTTCACTCATAAATCCGTTTGAAACCCATATATTTTTAATCCCATTCTTTTTAGCTAATTTCATTGTATCTAAAGTGTATTCTACCCAAACACTAGGTTCATTGTATGTATAGGCAATAATTGGGATTTTATTATCTTTACAATATTTTACAATTTTCTTTGGTTCCCATTCTTCTCCTGTATGTATTAAATCTAGATTTTTAGGTATCTGAGAAATTTCCCAGTTTTGACAAAAATCACAAGCAAAATTACAACCCATTGTTCCTAAAGAAAAAGCTTTTCGACCTGGTAAAAAATGAAAGAGAGGTTTTTTCTCTATAGGATCAATGCTTACACTAATGGCTTTTCCATAAACCAAAAGATAAAGATCACCATCTATATTTTGACGGACACCACAAATTCCAGTTTCTTTATCAGGAATCAGACAGTGATGATAACAAGCGTCACAGCGAACTTTATTATCTTTTAACTTTTCATAAAGAATCGCTTTTTTCATTTATTTTGATTTTTGTTTTGTAATTTTAGCTTTATTATTACGTATATGCTATTTTATGAGATTTAAATTTTCTCACCTAACTCTCCGTATTGACCACATTATATCACATCTTTTAAACTAAATTCGCAACCACAGTATTTCTGTCGATAAAGATCATATTTTTTAGTAAGTTGTAAGCCAAGTTTATATGCTTTATTTGAATCTAAATTAAATGTTTTGTAAATTAATTGATGTTTCTTAGCTAATTCTTTAGCATATTGATTTATATATTCAGTATCCTTAAAGCGATTTACACTCAAGGTAGTATTAAATTCATTAAAATTATTTTTTTTAGCAAATTCAACGGTTTTTTCCAAGCTAAAACGAAAACAACTTAAACATCTTTCGTTATTCTCTAAATATTTTTCTGGTGATTTAGATAATGATTTTTTAATATATTCTAACCATTTATTATGTTTATATTCTCCTTCAACAAATTTTAATTTATAAATTTTAGCTATTTTTTCTACATCTTTTAATCTTTTATTATATTCTTCCCTTGGATAAATATTAGAATTATAAAAGTACAAAGTAATGTCTTTTACTTTTTTTTCTAATAAATATTCAATTATTGGTAAGGCGCAAGGAGCGCAACAAACATGAAGAAGCATATTAAATATTACTTCGTAATACTTTAATTAGTCTCATCATAAATCTTAAATTGTGAATTGTGGCTAACCTAAGATAAAGTGGTTCTTTTACAGAATATAAATGACGAAGATATGCTCTAGAAAAATTCTGGCAAGTATAACAATCACAATTTTTATCTATTGGGGCATTATCTTCTTTAAAACAATTGTTCGATATTCTTAAACACCCTTTTTCAAATTCTGATTTAAACTTTATTTCACCTTTTTCTGAAACAATTTCACCACTATAAAGAGAACCATGTCTTGCCGTCCTTGTTGGTCCAACGCAATCAAACATATCCACTCCCCTTTTTACTACTTCAATTATATCGGAAGGTGAAGATCCTAATCCCATTGTATATCGAGGTTTATCTTCAGGTAGAAATCCTTGAAGATAATCCAGAATTTCTAATGTTTTTGGCATATTATAACCAATTGTTTCCCCTCCTAAAGCTATACCATCAAAATCAAGACTAGTAATAAATTTAGCTGATTCTTTTCTTAAGTCTTCAAAAATACCACCTTGAATAATACCAAAAAGTAAGGGTGGTTTTTTACCATTATTAATATAATCTTTACTAAGCTCTTTGTGCCTTTTTAATGATCTCTCCGCCCAACGATGAGTTCTTTGCATTGATTTTTTGGCATACTCTTTATCATCAGAATCAGGTCCACATTCATCAAAAGCCATAATAATATCAGAACCTAATTTATGCTGAATTTCAATTGATTTTTCAGGCGTAATCAAATGTTTTGAGCCATCAATTGGAGAAGAAAATTCTACCCCATTTTCACTAATTTTAGCTAGATTTTGTCCATTTTTTGTCTTGTTTCTACTAAAGCTCCATACCTGAAACCCTCCAGAATCACTCAGAATAGGCCCAGGCCAGCCCATAAATTGATGAATACCTCCCAATCCATTAATTAGATTCTCGCCTGGCTGTAGGTGTAAATGGAGAGTATTAACTAAGAGTGTCTCTACACCAATTTTATTTAAATCATCAGGCCCAACAGCCTTAACTGTTGCTTGAGTTCCTGGAGGCATAAAAATTGGGGTCTTTACAACACCATGATTAGTTTGTATTTCACCTAAACGAGCTCTATCAGTTTTAGATTTTTTAATGATTTTAAACATATATTATTTAATAAACATTGCATCTCCAAACGAGAAAAACCTATATTTTTTTGCGATAGCTTCTTGATAAGCTTTTAAGACTAAATCTCTTCCGGCAAGAGCAGAAACTAGCATTAACAAAGTTGATTTAGGGAGATGAAAATTTGTAATTAAAGAATCAATAAATCTGAACTTACAACCAGGATAAATAAATAAATTCGTCCAATCTTGCTTTGCTTCTAATTCTGAATTTTCATTAGTGCAACTTTCTAAAACACGAGTTGCTGTAGTTCCGACAGCAATAATCCTTTTCCCTTTAGATTTTGTTTGATTTAATATTTTAGCAGTATTTTCAGAAAGCTCAAAAAGCTCTGAATGCATCTTATGTTTTTTAATATCCTGTGTTTTCACTGATAAAAAAGTTCCTAATCCTACATGTAAGGTAACAAATTGTATTTCAATTCCCTTGTCTTTTATTTTTTTTAAAAGATCCTTTGTAAAATGGAAACCAGCAGTAGGTGCAGCAACTGATCCTTCTTTTTCAGCATAAACTGTTTGATATTTTAAAAAAGAACGTTTTGTAGGATTAGTAATGTATGGAGGTAAAGGAAATTGTCCTAATGATAAAATTTCTTGTTTTAAAGCATCTCCTTCTAGATTAAAAGATATAATTCTTTCATAATTTAAAACCTCTTTTATCTCCCCTTTTAATGATTTACTAAATTCAATAATCTGATTTTGCTTTAACTTAGGTTTCCCAATAATTACCCATTGTTTAGGCCATGAAACAAAATCAAAAACTTCTTTATCTTTAGGATGAATAAGAAGGATTTCTGCTTTTCCATGACCTGGAATCTTTTTTCCATATAAACGCGCTGGTACTACTTTACTGTTATTAAATACCAAAACATCATTATCAGATAAATAATCTAATATTTCATAGAATTTCTTATGTTCTATTTTTTTACTTTTTCTATCTAATATTAAAAGACGCGAGTGATCTCGCGGCTCTATTGGTTCTTGAGCAATAAACTCTTTTGGCAAGTAATAATCAAAAAGAGAAATATCCATATTAAATCATTCTTTACAACAATCCATTACGCTTTTAATAATACCACCTAATTTATCAAAAATATTAAACTTTTTTCCTTTTGCTATTTTAATACTATTATTTTCATCTTCATCACGCTGTTTAACGTCTTTTACATCAATCAGATTTAGATTTAATGCCCAAAATATATTCCAAAGTGCATAAGCCTTATCAAATAAATCTTTTGCGTCTTCTTCCTCTTTATTTCCCAATTTCTTAGTCCCTACTTCCATTAATCTCATGCTTGCAGATAAAAGATGCTTTGAAATACACCAAATTTCTCCTTCGGGATTTTTAACAATTTTTGCCAACAATTCCTTTCGAGAATCTCTTGTCTTATTAAGTAAATCTAAATATTTCTTGTCTTTTGTTTTCTCATAGGTAAAAAAGAAATGCTCTTCCATAGAGATTAAATTCATAACAGCTATACCTAAGTCTTCTTTAGAAGATAAATCTAAGGCATTTCCTTCTTCTTTTAATTTTTTTATTTTATTAAATAAATCAGCAACTTTTTGTTCTTCAATATTCATAATTTTTAATTTTAGCACATTGCTTCTATTATCATACTGATAATTATCAAACCAATAATAGGAATGATAACCCTTTGATAATAAAAATAAACTTTCTTATTATGTTTATCTATTATAAAATTATTTACTCTATCTACCAAGAAAAGTGTGAAAGCTCCCAAGACAGAACCACAAATTATACGAGGAAAGCCAAAAATGTTACAAGAAGGATCTTGAGTCAAACTTTTTAAAATAGGTAAAAATGATAATGCCCATGTTCCTCCAAAAATAACCCAAAAACTAAATGGAAAACTTTTACCCTTCTTGCTTAAAAATATATCAAATTGAATAGAAACTGATAAAATAAGCGCTCCTATCCATAAACCTAAAGTTATATCGTCTATACCAAGCCAACGAGAAATTCCTAATCCGCTAGCTATTCCTATGGCACACACCGGTCCACACATAATCTCCTGTATTAATTAATAATTAACGAATAACAACGATTAATTAGTATTTTATATTACTTTCAAAGGTTTGTAAATAAAAAAGGGTGTCTAATTTTAGTAAATTCAACACCCTAATACCACATACCCACTTTCTCTAGCTCTTTAATAATTTTTTTTCCAATACTTGATACTATTAAATCAATACCTTTTTGGATAAAAAATATTGATCTTGCTATATTCGTTCCTATAAACAAATCTATTAAAAATCTGAGAAAACAATATGTCAGAACATATATTATCAATCCTGTTGAGAAAATAAATACAGCAATTTCCCTGCCTATTTTTCTAAACATTTTTGATCCTCCTTCCAAAAATTTTTCAAAATACTATTGTGATGATAATAGCAGATAATAAGCTATTCGTCAATCTCTATATACCTCTCTTAACCATTTATCAGCGTCTAAAAGAGCCATAGCACCCAAACCAGAAGCAGTAATTGCTTGTCTGTATTTAGTATCACAGACATCTCCTGCGGCAAACACTCCATCAACAGAGGTTTTTGTGTTTTCCTTTACTTTTATATAGCCATGATCATCTAAATCAAGTTGATTTTGAAAAATATCAGTTACTGGCTTATAACCAATAGATATAAATAATCCATCCAGTTTTAAAAATCTTTTGTCTTGCGTATTTACGTCTTGTAGATAAACCCCTTCTAAAGAATCTTTTCCTTTAATTTCTGAAACAATATTATTGTAAATAAATTCTATTTTAGAATTATTAAGAGCTCCCTCTTGCAATCTTTTAGATGTCCTTAATTTATTTTTACGATGAATAACAAAAACTTTCTTTGCGTATTTAGTTAAAACAATAGCATTTTCTATTGCACTATCGCCTCCTCCCACAACACCTACAACTTTATCTTTAAAGAAAAAACCGTCGCATACAGCACAAGCAGAAATACCGTGGCCAATTAATTCTTGTTCGTTTTCTAAGCCAAGCCATTTGGCAGAAGCTCCTGTAGCTACAATGACAGTTTTTGCTAAATATTCTTCATTATCTGTTTTTATTACAAAAGGTTTCTCTTTAAAATCTACAGAGATTACCTTTTTTTCTATCATTTCTACATTAAACTTTTTAACTTGCTCTGTTATTTTTTTTATAAGTTCTGAACCACTTATCTTTTCAGAAAATCCTGGGAAATCTTCAATTTCTGCACTAAGCATTAATTGTCCTCCTGAAGATAAGCCAGTCAATAATAATGTTGTAAGTTTTGCTCTTCCAGCGTAAATCCCAGCTGTAAGGCCAGCTGGACCACCACCTATAATAATAAGATCTTTAATATCCATAATTCTTTTATTTTAACACCCTTAAGCCAGAAATAAAAGGAAAACAGGCATCAAAGACACCTGTTTTCCCGGTGATCCTGTCTCTTGCAAGCAAGAAACAGGAAGCCCCACCGTTGACGATCTTGCGACCGTCAACGTAATTATAACAAAGAAAAAAGCAAAAATCAACCCTCCATTGGTATTCAAGTTTTTTGAATGCTAAAATATCACTATGTTTATTTATAACCATGATTAAAATCAAAGAATTCATCAAAAACAGAAAAGTGCTAGTGGTAGGATTAGGAATATTAGGCGGAGGCGTATCTACTTGCCTATGGCTTTTAAAACATAAAGCCAAACTTACTATTACTGATTTAAAATCAAAAAAAGATTTAGAAAAGTCATTAAAAAAATTAAAAAAATATTCTTCTAAAATAAAACTCA
>Ga0307992_1001980_pt1 | contig 11820 bp, 9 predicted proteins | sample EllFjometagen133_FD_203162 | JGI IMG/M metagenome (GOLD analysis project Ga0307992, IMG submission 203162) | Marine microbial communities from Ellis Fjord, Antarctic Ocean - #133 | ecosystem: Environmental > Aquatic > Marine > Unclassified | place: Southern Ocean | collected 2014-10-08
ATTCCAACCAGCCTATGGAGATTACTATAGCCAGCCCTCCCCACGTAGAACAACCGGGCGAAATTTACATCGGTGGAGCGGTTAATAACCCCGGCTTATATCCGCTAAAGGCCAGTGACAGCATAGCGGTGCTGGTTCAGGCTGCCGGAGGCACAACTACCGGCAGCGAATCCGACGACATCAGTCTCTACATTCCTGAAGCAGGAGAAGAAGACCTGCCACAAAAGATTGACCTTAACCGGGCCGAAGTCTGGTTACTGAAGGCCCTGCCAGGGATTGGTAGCGACAGAGCCAATGCCATAATAGCCTATCGTAACCAAAATGGCCCCTTTCATAATACCAGCGAATTAATTAAGGTGAGCGGTATCGGGACTAAAACCTTCCAACAGGTTGAACCCCTGGTTGCTGTAGCCGACTAAATTCAGGATGGCGGATATTGTCACTTATCTACCTAAGCTGTGCCTGGGTAACCGGTATCTTTTTGGGTGGGTGGCTGGAATTTAATCCACCACCAGCCATCCTTCTCACCGGGCTTATTCCCCTCCCCCTGCTCCTCCGCCTCCGCCACCGTAAGAAAACAATCATCTTAGCCAGCCTCTGCCTCATCGCCTTTTTCGGTGGCACCATCAGGTTTGAGGCAAGCCAGCCCACCATTGACGAAAATCAGCTACAATTCTACAACAACCAGGAAGCGGTAACGGTCCGGGGAATAGTTGGTACCGACCCGGATATTAGGGATAAAGCCACTCAACTACGATTATCAGCCGAAGAAATAAGATTAGGTGAAGAGTGGCACAAGGTATCAGGCACCGCACTGCTATTTGTACCCCGGTACCCCACCTATAAGTATGGCGATGTACTCCTGGTAACCGGAGGACTGGAGACACCTACTGACTTTGATGATGACTTTGATTACGAATCTTACCTTGCCCGCCAGGGAATCTATTCATTAATGACCTACCCCGAAATAGAGGTGATGGGGAGGGGGGAAGGACTTAAACCACTGGCCTGGGTCTACTCAGTAAGAAACCGTATGTCCCAAACCTTAACTCAAGTTTTACCTGAACCCCAGGCATCACTGGCCCAGGCTGTCACGCTGGGCCTTCGAGGTAATCTTCCCCAATCGGTCAAGGACGATTTCTCCCGCACCAGCACTACCCACCTGCTGGCTATCTCCGGACTCCATCTCAGCATTCTAGCCGGCATCCTGCTCAGCGCAGGTATATGGCTCTGGGGAAAAAGGTACTACCTCTACATCTGGCTGGCGTTGGGTGTAATCTGGTTTTATACTTTAATCACCGGTATGCACCCGCCAATAGTCCGAGCTGTAATTATGGCCAGCCTATTTCTCACTGCCGACCTTCTCGGCAGGCAACGCAGTGCCATTACCGCCCTTACCTTCGCCGCAGCTATTATGGTAGCTATCGAACCACAAATCCTATGGACGGCCTCCTTTCAGATGAGCTTCGCGGCTATGGCTGGCCTAATCCTGATCGCCCCCTTCTTCCAGGCTTCAGGTAGAAAAGCCATCAGAGCTGTCATAGGCAAAGACCGACCAATAGTAACCACGGCTAATTTTATCAGCGATAGCTTCAGTATAAGCCTGGGGGCTATTATTGGGGTCGGACCGCTAATAGCCTATTACTTTGGTATTGTTTCATTTGTGTCACCCCTGGCCACCCTGCTTGCCCTTCCAGCCTTGCCCGGTGCCATTACCAGCAGCGCTCTAGCTGGGGGCCTGGGATTCATTGCCCTCCCCGCTGCCCAGGTTATCGGCTGGCTAGCCTGGCTTTTCTTGTCCTACCTCTTGCTGGTGATTAGAGCCTTCGCCGCTATTCCTTCGTCCTCTCTAGATGTTTCCCTTAACCCAAACGCAGTCTGGATTTACTACCTGGTCCTGGCGCTAACCATCTTTTTCAGCAGCAAACGCCAGCGGGTAAGAATCCTCGCTACCAAATACCTAAAACCAGGACGGGGCAGAGATGAACAAGATGCCTGATTTCATCCGCAAAACATCCGGGAAGTGGGTAGTACTGTCCCTGGTAGCAACAGCTATTATGGTATGGCTTTTTGCGGTTACTACACCGGATAATAACCTCCACGTCAGCTTTCTTGATGTCGGACAGGGTGACGCTATCCTGATTCAGAAAGGGAACCAGCAGGTACTGATTGACGGCGGCCCCAGCCCACAGGCAATTGGCCTGGGGTTGGGCGAGAAGATACCCTTTTGGGACAGAACTATTGAGCTGGTGGTGCTGACCCACCCCAGCGCCGACCACGTTACCGGCCTGGTGGAGGTACTGAATAGATACAATGTGGAGCAGGTACTCTACCCCGATTTAGCCTACGCGTCTGGGATATACGACGAGTGGCTCAGGTTAGTTCAGGAAAAGGGGACTAAATGCACCTTAGCCCAAGCCGGACAGCAAATTGACCTGGGCGGTGGAGTAGCACTGGAGGTACTTAACCCTCCGAGGCCTCTTTTGACTGACACTGAATCCGACATAGATAATAACGGAATAGTACTGCGTTTGAGTATGAATGAGATAATCTTCCTGCTTACGGCTGATACGATGTGGGAAACCGAGCTTGAGCTGATACACAACCGGGCCAACCTGAACAGTACCGTGCTCAAGGTCGGTCACCACGGCTCCGATACCTCTACTACACCCCAGTTCCTGGCTGTGGTTAATCCCCGGATAGCCGTCATCTCCGTAGGAGCTGACAATGAATATGGCCATCCTACAGATGAGGTAATGACCAAGCTTAGAGAAAAGATAGGGGTGGAGAATATCTATCGTACCGATGAGGACGGCACAATCGAATTTATCACCGATGGGGAGAGAATATGGGTAAAGAAGGGGGAATAGAATTCTATTCTCATTACCCAGATGGTATACTTACGTAAAGGGAAGCCCCGTTAATCCGGGGGCAGAAACCGTTGGAATAAAAGGAGAAAAAAGTGGACTATTTCGAGCAGCAAAGAAAGAAAAAAAAGGTAATAGGCTGGACAGTCGTGGTGGCACTGACCCTGGTTATTATCCTGACCCGCTCACTGTTTACCGTAGGCGCCGGTGAGGTGGGGGTGATGTTCGACCCCTTGGGTGGTGGTGTTCAGGCTGCGGAAGCTCAAGAGGGGCTTAACATCAAGCCACCCTATGCCAGTGTAGCCACATACAACACCAAGACTCAGGACTATACAATGTCAGCAGTAGCCGAAGAGGGGACGCTTAAGACAGGAGACAGGGTAAAGACAGTAACCAGCGAAGGCTTATATGTCGGTCTGGACATTACCGTCCTGTACCGGATAGACCCTTCCCGAGCCGATGAGCTCAGAAGCAACATAGGGCTTGAAGGAGAGTACCAGCAAATCGTGGTCAGACCGGCGATAAGAAGCACCATCAGAGAAATAATCAGCAACCACGAAGCCTCCGATATTTATGGGGAGGGCCGCGCCACGGTTGAGGTGGAAATATACGACAAGTTGGTCTCTATTCTGCAAGCAAGAAACATCTATGTGGAGCAGGTGCTACTGAGGGAGGTGGAACTACCTGCCCAGTTGACCACATCAATTGAAGCCAAGAAGCAGGCCGAACAGGAAGCGCTAAGAATGCAGTATGTTCTGGAGAAGGAAATACTGGAAAAAGAAAGAAAGCTGATTGAGGCAGATGGAATAGCCGGTGCTAACGAGATTATTGCCGGCAGTTTATCCCGAGAATATCTCTCCTGGTACTGGATTGACAACCTGCAGAACCACGACAGTGTGGTCTATATGATTCCCTCTGAGGGAGGGCTACCGCTATTCAAGGACATCGACAGCATTGTGGGTAGCGACACGGATAATGATACGGGTAGCAATACCGATAGCGATGCGACTAGCAGTACCGAGAGCCTGGACTAGGTAACCTGATTGGAAGGGGGGGGCATTTGCCCCCCCCTTCATTTGCAACACTCACCACAGGAGTCAGGAAGCGATGGCAAAACACGCTGAAGATACAGGACCTCAGCCCTGCCTCTCCTTGAGTTGTTGTCGCTTAATCTTCCCGGAACCAGTCCTGGGTATACTATCCACAAACTCAAACTTCTTGGGTAACTTAAAATCAGCCAGATTTTGGCGACAGAGAGCAGATATTTCTTCTTCGGTAACAACCTGACCGTCCTTAAGGACGATAAAGGCAGTAGGAATCAGTCCATCGGAGACACAGCCAACCCCCACATAGGCTGCTTCAGCAACAGCGGGATGACTCAAGAGCACATCCTCTACATCCCAAGGGGAAATTTTCAGCCCCGATGGGGTCACTATTATGAACGATTTCTTTTCTACATATTCAAGATAACCATCTTCATCCACCCGAACCAAATCCCCGGTATAGAACCAGCCGTCTCTAATGACCTGAGCCGTGAGGTCGGGCGCCTTATAGTATTCCTTCATCATCCAGGGGGCCCTAAAAATAGCCTCGCCCACTTCGCCAGCAGCAACCCCCTCCCCACTATCAGCTATTACCCTGAAATCGCAAACCGGTTTGCCCACGGTGCCCAGTTTATGGTCATTCAGGGTACTCATAGACACAACGGAAAGCTCAGAAAGCCCATACGTCTCACAGAAAATTAGACTGAGCTTGTCCTCCAGCATCTTCATAAGACGCGGTGATGATTTCGCCCCGGCTGACGAGGCAACCCTCAATGAACTAAGGTCATAGTCCTTGATGACCTTAGTAGGCATCATAGCTAGAGCATTATACATTGCCGGAACCCCAAAAAGGATGCTGCCTCTTTCCTGCTCTACCGCCTCTAGAACAGCCCTGGGAGTGAAATGGGGGATTATTACCACAGTGGCCCCTTTAATAATGGAACCGAAAAGGAGTTCGCTTAATCCCAGAAGGTAAAAAAAAGGAACCGGGTCGATAACCACATCCTCTCTGACTCGACGTAAACCTGCGGACACTATATTAGGGGTTCCCATAAGAGAAGCATGGGTATGTACCACGCCCTTTTGCCTTCCCAACACCCCTGACGTATATATGATAGTAGCCGCATCCTCGTCATATATAGCGACATCAGGTGATATCGCAGAACCAGTAGCGATCATTGATTGATAATGTTCACCATCAACCTCCAGAACATGCTGGAGCCGGGGGATACTGGGTAGGAAAACAGAAAGCATCTGGGAAAAACTTCGTTCTGTTATCAGTACTTCAGCATCGGAATCACACAATAAAGAAGCAATCTCAGGTGCCTTCAGCATAGGGCTGAGGAGTATGGCTACGCCACCGGCCTTAATAATGCCGAAATAGTTGATACCCCAATCAGGGCTGTGGGACATTAAGATAGCAACATGGTCATTTTCCCTTACCCCTAATCCGATAAGGGCATTGGCTACCCGGTTAGAAGACTCGTCTAGCTCCTGATAGGTAATCCTCCGTGGGCCAAGAACAAGAGCATCTCGCTGCGGCACTTTGCGAGCAGTCACCTCCAGCGCCTGTTTCAGATTCACGGCAAATCCTCACAAATCAGTGGGTAAACAATTGATTTACGTATTGACAAACTGCCTCTCTCAATATAATATACATTACAAGGCTAGTTGTTGTACAATGAAGTTATTAGCTTATTGTAGTGTATATCCTGAGGAGCTGGCCTATCTGTATTCTTGAAAGTGAGCATTTTGGGGCTTGACAAAATGTTGTTCTGTCTGTAGTATCTTTAGAACGATGTTTACCGCTAGCCTCAGAGTGAAATAAATAAATATGCAGTTATTATTGCCAACGAACTGGGATAGGGATCTAATACCCCTTTTAAGTGAGACGAAGGCAGATATTGAGTTGTACGGCGTATTGCCTACCTCGATGATTGGGAGTGGAGGTTCTGGCCCCGATATTCCACAGATGACAGCAAAGGACGCGGAAGAGTACATCAAGCTGGCGCATTCCGCAGGTTTCAAATTCAATTACCTCCTCAATGCCCCCTGTCTCAACAATATGGAGTGGCATGAGGACACCCACCAGGAATTACTGCAGCACCTGGAGTGGCTCAGTGATATTGAAGTGGATAGCGTTACCGTGGCTATCCCGTACTTAATAGAGCTTATCAAGTGTCAGTTCCCCAACCTTAAAGTAGAGGCATCAACCATAACCCATGTAAACAGTGTTGCCCGGGCGAAGTTCGTTGAATCACTGGGGGTTGATGCCATTATGCTGGACGCCAACATAAACCGGGATTTCAAACTCCTCAAGGCAATTAGAAGCGCGGTAAAGTGTGAGCTTGGAATGCTGACAAATAGCCTTTGCCTCTACCAGTGTCCCTACGAGTACTATCACAACAATACCATGGGCCATGCCAGTCAATCTCAAAACCAACTCAGTGGTTTCTATATGGACTACTGTGTACTTCATTGTGCTCTGGAAAGCCTCGCCGATAAGTCTCAGCTCATTAAGGCTCGCTGGATAAGGCCGGAAGATATACATATCTACCAAGAGATGGGTATTGATTTCTTTAAAATTGGCGGGAGGGCGATGTCAACAAGGTGGATTGTCAATGCAACTAAGGCATATGCTTCATTAAGTTATCCGGGTAACCTGTACGATATCTTAAGTGCCCTCACCTCCAAGTTGAGAAGCTCAGAGTCGAATCTACCCAGTACCCAAACCAGCGCAATAGCTTCACCACCAAAGGTGTACATCGATAACCAGTCCCTGGATGGTTTTATCGATTTCTTCAAGAAGCAGGATTGCCTCTCCGGATGCAGTAACTGCAATTATTGTCAGGAAATAGCCGATAAGGTTGTTAGGGTTGACCGCGACGAAGCAGATAAATATATGTCCGTACTCAAAAATCTGCTGGGTGAGCTAAATAGCAGCAGCATGTTTAGAGCCAGAGAGTTCTACACCACCAGTAATATCAGCACAAGAGCATAGCATCAAGGCTCAGTTCAAGCAGTTCGACTTCAATGCCAATTAGCTATACTATAATATAGTCCCCGCAACCCGGATATCCAAGCTGTTCATAACCGACTGGAGTCTTAAGTATCACCTCACCCATTTCGTAGATCAATCCCTAGCTAAAAGACACCATATCCCACTCCGTCACAGACCAAGGTGTGGTAAACACCTCACTTCGGGGATTCCTATAGGCTACTCCTGGTTCGGTTCCACAGATAGGCATACCTCTCCCTATCAGACATAATAAGCCACCGCATCCGAAACAAAATCCTTTTCAGGTAATAGACTATTTCCGTAATCATGGCACTGCCTCCCCTCCTAAGTCCCTATAATATATAACGCCAGGCATAACAAAAGGTTAGGACAAAACAGCTAAACGCCATCGGGGGATGAAGAAGTAAGGGTTGTGTTACTATGAAAAGACGATACAACTCTGGAGTGTGGATGAGCAGGGCAGCAAGCAAAAAAACGAGGGGGATGGCGTTAATCGTTGTTTCATTAAGCTCTTTCCTGGCGGCGTTTATGGGCTCTGCAGTTAATATAGCTCTGCCCTCAATTGGTAGAGAATTTCATATGGATGCCGTGTCGTTAGGCTGGGTAACTACCTCTTTCATTTTAGCCTCAGTAATGTCTCTTGTCCCCTTTGGACGACTCGCCGACATACATGGACGAAAGAAGATTCTCACCTACGGTGTACTTACCTACACTACTTCATCACTCCTCTTATCGTTTGCCCATTCCGCCAATCTACTGATTTCATTACGGTTCGTCCAGGGCATTGGTAGCGCTATGATATTCGCTACCGGGGTAGCCATCGTAAGCTCAGTTTTTCCATCAGCAGAGAGGGGTAGAGCACTGGGAATAAGTGTTGCTATGACATACGCAGGACTTTCCCTTGGTCCCGTCCTAGGTGGATTGCTGACTCAGCACTTCGGCTGGAGAAGTATCTTCCTGGCCACTATACCTCTGGGTATAATAACTATGATCCTGATTCGATGGAAAATAAAGGGGGAGTGGGCTGAGGCGAAAGGGGAAAAATTCGACCGTAGCGGCGCTGCAATCTATGGGCTTACCCTGGTAGGGATAATATATGGTTTTTCCAGGCTCCCTGATGCACTGGGTATCGGGCTGCTGATAGCAGGTATATCAGGGGCTCTCTACTTTGTCAGGCGAGGAATAAAGGTTAAGCATCCGCTTCTGGATATAGACCTCTTTAGAAAGAGCCGGGTCTTTGCTTTCTCCAACCTGGCAACACTTCTCAACTACAGCGGATTATTTGCCGTCAGTTTCCTGTTAAGCCTCTACTTACAGTACATAAAAGGACTCAGTCCACAAAGTGCAGGCCTCATCCTGGTAGCTATGCCGGCAGTACAGGCCATTTTCTCACCACTCACCGGCAGACTTTCTGACCGGGTTGAACCGAGGATACTCGCCTCAATCGGGATGGGGATGAATGCTGTAGGGTTATCCATACTCATTTTTATCAGTGAAGAAACCGGGATGGGCTTCATCATCGGTATTTTAGTCCTTATGGGTGCCGGTTTTGCTCTTTTCGCTTCCCCCAATACCAATGCCATAATGAGTTCCGTCAAACAAAGGTTCTACGGGGTAGCCTCAGCAACAATGGCAACAATGCGACAGGTTGGAATGAGTTTTAGTATGGGAATTACAATGCTGCTATTTGCCCTCTATATCGGCAGGGTAGAAATTACGCCGGAACACTACCCGTTACTTTTGAACAGCACCAAAATAGCATTCACAATTTTTACCGGCCTGTGTATCGCAGGTATCTTTGCTTCACTGGCAAGAGGCAATACACGATAGGAATATTTATCAGCATAAACTACCAATTTCCTACCCCGATTCAGGCTATAAAGAGCCAATTGGACTTTGCACCAGTAACCACGTTACGCTATACTTAAAACATAATCCTAGCTGTTGGTAAGGTGGGCGGTGAGTTTTAATCAACTAAAAGCCAAGGCTGAGGAATATCTTCCGCCGGAAAAGCTAGTCCTACTTGAAAGCGCCTACAACTTTGCCAAGAAAGCCCACGAAGGACAGCTGCGCATATCAGGTGAACCCTATCTGGAGCACCCAGTACAGACCGCTTTAATCCTGGCCGAACTCCAACTTGATGCCAACTCCATAGCCGCCGCCCTACTGCATGATGTTCCGGAGGACTGCGAGATACCGCTTTCCGATATTGAGGTCACCTTTGGAGCCGAAATAGCCAAGCTGGTTGATGGCGTCACCAAGCTGAGCAAACTCTCCTTATCAGGAGACAATGTCTTCACATCCACAAGTGAACAGCAGATGGAAAACTTAAGAAAGATGCTGGTAGCCATGGCTGAGGACATTCGCGTAGTATTTATAAAACTAGCTGATAGATTACACAATATGCGAACACTGAATGTGCTACCACCGGAGAAACAGCGCAGGATTGCACGGGAGACCTTAGAAATATATGCTCCTTTATCCCACCGCCTGGGGATATGGGAGTTAAAGTGGCAGATGGAAGACCTCTCCTTCCGATATCTGGAGCCGGAGAAATATCGGAAAGTGGCCAGACTCATTGCTGCCCGGCGTGCCCAACGGGAGAGCGTAATAGCACAGGTAATTCAAATCCTGGGGGCCGAGTTTGACAGGATAGGTCTGAAAGCCGAGATATCAGGTCGGCCCAAGCATATCTACAGTATACATCAGAAAATAGAGAGGTATGCCGCCCTGGGAAAAAATTTTGATAATATACACGACCTCCTTGCCATTCGAGTGCTGGTTGAGGCCGTACCTGATTGTTATAGTGCTGTAGGTATTATCCACAACTTGTGGCGTCCTTTACCCGGTGATTTTGATGACTATATCGCTAACCCCAAACCGAACGGGTATCAATCCCTACACACGGTGGTAATGTACGGCGCTACACCTCTGGAAATACAGATTCGTACCTATCAGATGCACTATATTGCCGGGTTTGGGGTAGCGGCCCACTGGCGCTACAAGGAAGGGAAAACGAAAGACCTACACTTTGAGGAGAGAATAGGCTGGCTTCGCCAGTTAATCGAGTGGCGGCGAGATCTAAGTGGTGCTGAAGAGTTCCTGGAATCGGTCAAGACTGACATATTCATTGACCAGGTTTTTGCTTACACCCCTAAGGGCGAGATTAAGGATTTGCCCAAGGGTGCTACCCCCTTAGATTTTGCCTATCGTATTCATACTGAGATGGGACACCGCTGCATAGGGGCCAGGGTTAACGGTAGGTTGGTACCACTAAATTATCAAATCAAAAATGGTGACGTAGTGGACGTTATGACCACCAAAGGGGATAAGAAACCAAGCCTGGATTGGCTAAACCACCAATTAGGCTATATTCAAACTTCTCATGCCAGGGGAAAGATACGGCAGTGGTTTAGAAAACAGGAGCGCACGGAGAATATTGAGCGTGGTCGGGAGCTTCTGGAAAAGGAGATGAGACGACTGGGTATAAAGCTCAGCAGCCGAGAGGAGTTAGCCAAACTATTCAAATACGACGACCTGGACGACTTTCTGGCAGCCATCGGCTACGGCGGTATTTCTACCCATCAGATTGCTGTAAAGCTATCCGCCCAGCAGGAACAACCCAAAGGAATAACTGGAGTGTCCCTACCCAAGCGGATGGTGCCGACTGTTACTGTGTTAGGTGTGGGGGATATGCTGACCCACCTAGCCGAGTGTTGTCATCCCGTACCCGGCGATAAGATTATCGGCTACATCACCCGCAGCCGGGGGGTGTCAATCCACCGCCAAGACTGTTATAATATAATTCACGAGGATGAGAAGGAAAGGCTAGTTTCGGTGGACTGGGGAAGCACTGATGCGCTGTATCCAGTCAATATTCGGGTTGAAGTTTGGGATAAGGTAGGAGTGATGCGTGACATCACCACGATTGTGGCTGAGGAGAAGGTTAATATCGCGGCTGCCAGCTCTGTTCGACACGATGACCATACTGTCACCGAGTATTTTACTTTAGAAACAAATGGTCTGGCTCAGCTAAGTCGGGTGATGGGGAAAATCGAGGGAGCCAGAGGGGTGATAAGTGTCACCCGAGTGGGAAGTGGAACGACCACAAAAACTAGCCCCTCGACTCGAGCTAATCAAAACAACTAGGGAGGTGGATATTGCCACACAGCAAATCAGCTAAAAAAGAGGTGCGGGTCGCCAAAAAGAGGCAGTTTCGCAATAAGTCCATTCGTAGTTTGTGTAAGACCAAGATAAGTAAAGCCGAGAAGCTTATTTTCTCGGGTGAGCTTAATCTGAGTCGGGAGGCAGTGGTAGATGCAGTCAGTGTTCTGGATAAAGCAGCTGAGAAAAGGATTATTCACGCTAATAATGCTGCCCGACGCAAATCACGCCTGATGAAGAAGCTCAATCACGCACAAGCCCTATCTTCAACCGAAGGTTAGCCAAACAGAATTGTTTAATCACCATAGCCTAGAGTATTGACAAGAGATCGTGTTTAGTATTAAGGTTTTGTAGAACTGGTGTTCGCCTTATGCAGGTTTTCTTGAGGAGTACAGGGTGAAGGAACTATCATCTAAACCACGGCAGATTATCGACTTTATCTACCGTTTTTGGGACGATAGGGGCTATCCTCCCACTATCAGGGATATAGTAAGTGGATGTGCAATCAGCTCAACATCGGTGGTGAAATATAACCTGGATATACTGGAAAAGAACGGGTATATCCGCCGTCACAGTGAAATAGCACGTGGAATTGAGCTAATTACTCGCTCTCCGTACTTAAAATATCGGCTGCGAGTACCTGTTATCGGCCAAATAGCAGCGGGAGAGCCGATTCCGGTGCCTACTCCTGATACCTGGGATGCCGCTGCTTGCCCGGAAACTATAG
>Ga0307992_1001981_pt1 | contig 11809 bp, 18 predicted proteins | sample EllFjometagen133_FD_203162 | JGI IMG/M metagenome (GOLD analysis project Ga0307992, IMG submission 203162) | Marine microbial communities from Ellis Fjord, Antarctic Ocean - #133 | ecosystem: Environmental > Aquatic > Marine > Unclassified | place: Southern Ocean | collected 2014-10-08
TATTCATATACAATTATTATACAAAAATACTCTAGAAATCACAAGTTAACAAACCCCACTAAAAACAAATATTGTAAAATAAGGCTTAAAATTTGGCTCCCCAGTTCAACAAGTATTATAAAACTAACTCAAGACTATGAATATATCGCTATGATTAGGGAAAAACTACTATTAATTAAGCAGATCCATAAAGATCCAACATTATCCCCTATTCCTTTATAAATTCCTGCTTCCACATCGTGTACAACATTAGAATCAAGATTGCGGAAGCTGGAAAGATTTATATTCCTAATTTAAGTCTATAATCTTAAAATTAAATTTACTTCATCAACTGTTATACTGTCGTTTAATCTCGTCCTTTCTTTGTTTTTCTCCTCGAATTAGATTTTCGAGTAACGTGGAAGTATCACGCTCTGCATCTTCTTTCATATGATTCCAAGTAGTACTAGCTTCGCTAAATCTACCTTGTAGTTTATTAAATATTTCTTGAGTATCGCCTATAAACTTTTCAACTTCTTTAGGCACAAAAGTAATTTCAATTAACTCTATATTATTGTGAGCTATTCTTTTATTTCTAATTGCTCTCAGATTATCTGCAATACGTTTATTATCTTGCCATAAAACATCTATACCATTAATGTCTCTCTCGTCAAAAGATTTATAATTAAATCTTAATTCCTCTTTATTAAAACGATTAGGATAAACATTCATTAGTGTCTCTGCCGTAATATCTTTTTGATATTCACGCATTTTTTCAATAATTGTATTAAGAGTTAGAGATTTTGGGTTTCGATCATAAAATTTTGAAATACCGATAATAAAAGTTGTTAAATGACTATCTTCGGTTTGATTAAAAAAATCCTTATGGAAACTCATAATTTCAACATTCTTTTTTGCTTGCTCTTCTCCAGCTTCAATTATTGATCGTGAAAAGACTAAAGATTCCCATATATAAAAAGATTGAACAACACGACACATTTCGTCACTCAACCTTTTGAATAATCTTTCTATTTCTTTATATTTCTCTTCTGGTGTCATAGATATTGTTATGATTGTATAAATAAATGTTTATTTTATATGTTCCCACCAATTCAACAATCACAAAACTACGAATATATCGCTATGATTAAAAAAAATTAACGGAAATTAACTTTTACAAAAAGCTTGTTTTAAATTAATAAATATTTTGTTTCTTATTTAAAGATAATAAAAAAATTACTTTATAGACTCAATTCTAAATCTAGCATCTTTAAACTGGCTTCTATCAACAAAAACCATTAAATCGTTTTTTAATAAAAAATTCTTAACAAATTCTTCTCTTTCGCCTATTAAATCTTGAGCTGCTATATATCCTGCAACTCCCTTGCAGCGAGAAGAATTAACTATCATTTTAATTAAAACAGAACCAATTCCTTGTCGTCTATATTCTTCTAAAATAAAAATGTCCAATAATTCAACTATTTTATCCTTGTTTATCGCAAAATGTACCCATCCTATTAAATCTCCACCACTATTTATAACTTCTACGTCTAACTGAGAACGATGATCACATTGAAAATTATTTTCTAAGAAAGTATGGAAATAATACTTTTTGCTAGAAATCTTAGCTTTTTTTCTTGATAATTCCTTTCTTGTTTCTGGCATAAGTCTTGGAAAGCCGTCCATAGCAAAAGCCGTGATAAAATATTTATCTAAATATTCTAAAGAAACAGAGCCAAGTCCTTTTTTGCCCCAATCTGGCCAATTAGAACTGTTTATAAAAAAACTATTATCTTTTTTGTTATAACCCACCACTGAAAAACAATGGCTAAATTCCTCTTTCTTATCACTCTCATCTGGCATTGTTATTGTTCCTTCCTGATCACTAAAAATTGAATCGAATATTTCCATATCAAGAACAACTGGACAATAATAAAGAGCATTGGCAATATTTTTTGGGTACAAAATTCTTTTATAATAACCCGTTCTTAGTCGTCTTGCTGTGTCTATTTGCTTCTTACTGTAGTCAAATTTAGTATTTTTATCATATTCAATTTGGTGTTCTAATTTTTTTGATAAAACACCATAGGCCTTCCCCATTCTCATAGCCCAGAGAGAGGAGCTTCCTTGAGTATTACCGTCATATTTTTTCTGTATTGTATAGCTATAACGAAAAGATAGATTCCCCATAAACAAATAATAAAATTAATATATCTTCAAGCTATTTTATAAAATCACCTCATTTAATTTTTTATTATTAACCCTATACCTAAATGCCCTTCTAAATCCTAAATCTTCGGCTTCTTTTATCGTTTTACAATAAAATTCATTACGTTCTTTTTCGATCTTTGTCTTGTCATATTGCTGATCAAATGGAAGATGATAAATTTTTGTTCCATCTACTCTAGAAATATTACATTTAATACAAGGATAATTTATATCAAATTTAAAATTCTCTTCTAACCCAATATTTAATTCATCTGCAAATCTTCTCGCTAAGTCAGATAATTTAGTAGATGTATAAAAAATTGCCTTTACTTTTTTATCTCTATTATCGTCTTTATATTTAAAAACTGTACCAAAAAATTGAAAAATATGCTTTTCATAAATAGTCTTAAATTTTGACCAATTTTTACACTGAATAACAATAAAATTATTTTTCCTTTGACAAATTAAATCCCTGCCTAAATCTTCAAATCCCTTAAAAATACCAACATAATCTACATCATATCCCTTTTCTTCATAAAGATAACCAACATACCTTTCATACAAACGACCAATTAGCCATTTCGATTTTGGTCTTTTCCAAAAACGATCAAGTGCCATTTGATTTTTTTCTACACTAGGCAGTTTTCTATATTCTTCTTTTGTTAAATAACCAGTAATCTTGTCTTGTAACTCTTCTTCTGAATATTCCTTCAAAAGTTCTCTCTCGTTTTCTGTTCCAATATCTACCTCTTCTTTCAAATCAATTAAAAAAGGAGCGATACTTTCATAGTACTCCACTAGATATTGAGCTATTTTTTTATCTTTTTCTGCTTTTCTTCTTAGTCTAGATTGTTCTTTTATAATTCTACTAGAAACGATCGCTGGATGTTTTTTATTTTTTAAATATTTAACGACTTCTTCTTCTTGTAGGGCGAAATATTCATCATATGCTTTTGCCAACCAAGGAAAACCTAATTGTCTTTCTTTGACCATTTGAATCACTGTCTCTCTATCTTTTTCTAATTGTTTTAATGTTTTAGATTTATAAGATTCTAATTGATCTCTATCTCTTTTGAGAATATCTTTTACTCCTCTTAAATGTGGTGCTTCAGAAATCCCCAATTCTTTAAGATAGTTCTTATCTCTTTCTATTTTACTATTTTCTTGTTTAACAAAACTTTCAAAATAACCTTTTTCTATTTTAATTAGATTTAACAATTCTTCTAATTCTTTTTTCTTGTTTTCGTAATGTCCCATATAGCTTATATATTTTTTGTAAATTTACATCGCGGATAATTGCTACAGCCAAAAAAATTTCCATATTTTCCAATTCTTAATACAAGTATTCCTTCACATCTAGGACACCTATGACTTTTAGGAACTGACTGTCTGCTTATAGACAAAATACTATCCTTCTCTTTTTGATAATTAAAATTTTTTAAAACATCTTCAGCAACACGATCTCTTATATTTTGTTTTCCTTCCTCAGCAAAACCTACGATAATCGCATACGCTACAAAAACAACAATAACAATTACGATTATTATCATAATTTACTTTATTTAAAAATATAGAGAAAATAATACAGGGCAGGTAGCCCAAGCCAATATAAAAAAGTAGTTACATAAAATAAAGCATTTTTTGGCAACGACTTTGCTATAGCACGAGTCATTTTTTTATCATTCTTTATCTCCCATAATAGATCTGGTAACCTTCCTACCATAACCATTATTGCGACTACTATAACTCCTATATTCCAAAAATAAAACAATAAATAAAAGTAAAAGATAATCAATATCAAAGCGATGATATTAATCCATTTGTCAGTACTTTGAATTTTTTTAACTTCATCTTTAATAAAGTCAGAACCATCTAATCTTAATTTATCAAGCTCTGGATTTGAGAATAGACCCCTTACAAGAAAACCTAATAAATTTATACTTAAATATATTATAACAAGGTAAAATAATATAGATATAAATATTTGAATAATCATATTATTTAATTACTTTTATTCTTTTTTTAACTAAAAACTCCAATTCTTTTTTTAGTTCTTGTTTTCTAATTTTTTTTGCGGTTTCTATTTTTTCTTTGCTTATGCCAATTCTTAATATACCAGCATATAAGCTACATATTAGATTAAAAATTTTAATTACCGGTTCATAGATATAAAGACGAGAACCAAACAAAATAAGCAAATATACTAAAGGCATAGCCCAGATTAGATGTAAATAATTAATATCTTTAAAAGTAAAAAGAAGAGTTAAAATAACAAAATACAAACTTCCCATTATGGTTGGACTAATTAAATCTAGTTTTTTTCTTACTCCAAACATAAATACAAGAGTAATAAATATTAGTATTCCATAAAGTGTATAGCTAAATATTTCCATATTATTTACTGCTTTTATTTAAACTCGTATTTTAATTTTATCATTAGTAGATTCTAATGTCTATACAAACTAAAAACGGCTTAATTAAGCCGTCCCTAAGTCATAGCTCCCCATTAAGAGCGTGTTTAAAACCTTAAATTGTGATAAAATTAAGGAAGAATTAAGCTTAATTGGTAACTTAACTGTTTTTGAATAAAAAATAACCGTATTTTTTAATTAAAGACAACTATTAGCTATTAATTAATTACTAAAACTTATTTTATTCAACGGAAACTACAGCACATATAGCAGACGTTTTTCCACCCCTTAGCTCAAAATAGTATTCCCTATGCACTTTTACCGTAGGAACTTCTTTTTGAATTAACTTAGTTAAAGTCTTAATAGCAGATAGATTATTTTTTTGTCTACCGAATATATAAATCCTTTTACATCCAGCTTCTATCCTTTTTTTAAGTTGTTTTTGATATGGCTCTAATCCGTGAACGCTTATAGTATCTTGTTTTGCTACGTAAAGTATGCCAACTTGTATGTCTTTATCAACAAACTGCCAATCTTTAATATCGTCATCACCACCTCTATGATTAGCAAATGGTTCTAAAAATGTAAAAAATCTTTCTGTTTCCTTTAACATTTCTTGAGTGGGTGTTCTAGGATAAAGCTTCTTGCCAATAAAGCGGATTTCTCTCAGTAATATTCTGGTTAAAAGACCCCTATCTTCCATTAGTTCAATAGTTGAAAATCTTTTTTCTAATTCTCTGTCATTCTTAACTGATGGCTCTAGCATATTAAGCGAAAAATAATCAATAGCCGTTCCATCGTCTGCTTCTTCAGAAAGTATTTTTTTGGTTAACGAAAAGTCTAGTGCTAATTGTATTTTTTCTGGAAGATACCTTTTGCCTGTGTGAAGAATACCTGTCTTTACATAATACATTACAGCATTAACAACGTTTTTATTTTGATTGCTATGATGCCTCATCCTAATTACCACTTTACCAGATCGAAGAAAAGCCTCAATATTTTCTTCATTAACCCAAACTATATCAATTCCTTTCGTAACAACCCCCTCGGCTTCCTTGTTAATTTTTTTTGATGCACTGTTAATTTTTCCTTTTATATCCCTAGCAACATATTGCTTGTCCCTCTTAATGCCAATCCAGAGCAAAAACTTATCAATCCGTGCTACCCACTTATCAAGCTTTTCGCCGTGTTTGAACACATACCATAACAACCAAACAAAAAGCCCCCAACCACCCCACTGTAAAATTGGAACAATATACGTTGACCACAGATTAGTTATTGTTTGCCACATTATTTATCCTTTTGCCTTAAATTGCTTAATACAATCCTCTTTATCACAAATCATCTTCAATTTTCCTTCATCAATAAAAAAAGAATAGAGATTTTCCAAAGTAATTACCTCATTACAAAAAAGACACTTAATATTTCCTTCTGTAAAATTAGTTTTAACGCCTAGTTTTTCCAAGACGGGCATCAAGTCTTCATCATATATAAAATCAAGTTCTTCTTTTTTGGGATTTTTTTCTTTCATAATAATTTATTATAACAGTAATATATAAAAAAGCTAGCTCTGTATTGTATTTAATTATATAATTAAATCAGAATAACTAAAAGATATAATGAAAATAGATTTAAACGAATACAAAAAAATAATTAAAGAAATAACCCTACTTAAGAATTTAGAGAAAAGCCCTCAAAAGAAGAAGGATTTTGAAAATATTGAAGTTAGCTTCAAAAAAGGATTAAGAAGTATAGAAATACAAGACAAATTAAAAAATCTATACTATAACGAACAATTTATTGCATATGTTTGTGTTGCAAGCCAGTTTATTGAATTTAAAATAAAAGAAATTATCTCTCAATCTCAACAAATGACTATTCTATTAAATAAAAATTTAAAACTTAATAAAAACTGGGAAAAAGAAACGTTAGGTAGGTTAATCATAATGCTCGAAACCCAGTGCATTGAAGATCCTAATTTAATAGAAAGACTTAAAGATTTTAACAAGCTAAGAGTTAAGGCAGTCCATAATCTGTTTGATATCAAATTTGAAATAAAAGATGTAGAAAATAAAATAAGAATAAGTATGTCTCCTATTTTCCCTTATTATCATAGTCTAATTACTCCTCTTCAAAATTACAGTTCTATAATAACAATTAAAATTCTTGAGACTCAAGACAAACAAGGGAAATTACCACAGGAGTCAAAGATGTTCTTTGAAAAAGTTTATAAGAAAATGGAAGAACTAAATTCCGACCTTAAAAATAAAAATATAGAAAAAAATTTAAGACTTTAAATTCTATTTTAGTTTTTCTATTATAGCAATCGCCTTCTCTTTTTAATTTATAATCAGCTAAATAATTTTTTATATTAAATTTTTTAGTAGTTGCCATAAATGCAATTTGATTAAATCTTTAAATTTAGACTTTCTTTTCCTGTCTCTATATAATTATTAAATTTTTCTTGCATCATTCTAAAAAATAAAAAATCTAAAATTATTGAACTCAATTTATAATAATTTGACTTCTTTTACAAATTAATATCTGTTATTATTATACAAGACAAAAACAGACATAACAAATCAAAATAAATATGGAAGGAACCACTTGCAAACAACTATTCTTAAAGTCTAAACAAGAAGCAGGGCTTCTTATTGCTAGCTCAAAATTTCAGGAAGAAATTAGAAAATCAAGAAAAATCTTAGACATTACTCAAAAAGGATTTAAAACAGACAAAGAAAAGATAGAATGGCAAAATAAAACTGATTTTTATTCTAGCCTTTCTCTAAAGACTTTCAATAAAATTTTAATCAATTTGAGAATAAAATTTAAGCTATCAAACAAATGGGAAGATTTCTTAAAGCACTATATTTTATACAACAAAATAAGAATACTAGGTGGAGGCTTTACCATCAAAGTAGAATTAGATAAAAATACTAATAAGGAAGAAATATGTTTAAAGATAAATAAACAAACGACCTTAAAAGACATTGTAAGAAGATGGTACGAAGTTAAATCATTGCAAAAAAGGGTCTTTAGAATTAAAGACAATAAACGCTTTAAGGAAATTAAAAAACTGGAAAGGAATAAAAGAATATTAGAATTAACAGATCAAGAATTTAAAGATAAAAAAATAGCGAAAAAAATAAATGAAGAATTTAATGAAATTCTGATATACTCTGACATTCCGAAAATAAGAAATAGATTTAAGAAAAAACTACATCACTCATAAGGTTTCTTTGTGGGGTTTATACAAATGTTTCAGGTAGTCATAAACTATAAGTAATAACGCTTATGGTTTTTTTATGTCTAAAAAGAGAAAGGAAAAAGAAAATAATAAATATATCGAATTAGCTGCCGAACGGTTTGCTCAAATTTTAATCGTTCAAATTGAATCTAATAAAAATAAAGATAAATATAATTATGCCAAACAAAAATAAGAAACAAATTTATAGCACAAGTTCATTTTATCTATCCTGTTTTTTATTATGTAATGAAATAGAATTGATTAATATTGATAAAAGCTCTAATCCTAGAAGAGCTATTTTTAATTTTCAAGATACACTCAAAAGAGAAAAATTAGTGAATACATTTAACTTTGGTAAAAAAGCATTGGTAGATGTTAGAAGATTTACAGAGGCTCAAAGGCAACTAAAAAATGCAATCTATGAAAAATAAATATAAATATAAAGAGATATGGCTAAGAAAATTAAATTTAAAGGTTATGTTAAAGATTATCGTACTGATATAGAAAAAGAAAAAACATTAACGGATCCTGAAACCCGACTTTTTAGATTATACATTCGAATAGTAGATTGGGATAAAAAACATAGAGATACATTTGGTAGTTCAGAAGCTACAATAAGAAATATTAAAGAATATTATTTACCTAATTGGTCAATTGGAAAAATCTGTGAAAAAAGAAAAACGCTAATTGAAAAAAGATTCTTAGAGAAAAAAAATAGAAGAACATACATCATAGATTGCGATATTTATATAAACAATACTCAAAAGACTGAACAAAAATTACAACTTTCCGAACAGGCTGTTCAGTTGTCCGAATTTCCTTTTCAGCAGGATGAAAAAACAAAAACAAAAGAACCTATTGTTTTTTCTCTAGAAAATAGCTCCTATGTTAATAAAAATAAAAATTTTGTTCAGCAAACAGAACAATATCATAAACCTAAAGAAAATTTAAAGAAATTAAAAGAAAATTTAAAGAAATTAGATAATGATATTTTTAAAGAATCAGATAAAAATGAATGGTTAGATTATATAAACAATATAAGACCAAAGATTATAACAAATAGGAATCTAAATACTAAAGATTTTCCACTATCTACTTATAATAAATAAAAGATAAAAACATAGCTTAAAAGAGATTTTTCTATAAACAAATAGAGTAATAAAGAGTAACAAAATGAGAGTATCAAAAGAAAGACAATTGACGTATATAAGCCAAATTAGAAGAGCTTTAGCAATGAATCCGTATTTGAGTCTTCGAGAATTACAAGAAGCATTATTAAATAAAGAATATCCATTAAAATTAGGAATTCATTATATTAATAAATTAGTTAAGAAAATACATAAGGAGCAAGCAGAAAGAATGAATTATTATACACTAAATAAAACATTGGCTATTTTTCAAGACGAGATTAATGAATTAAAAAAAAGACTATGGATTATTATCATTTCCCCTTTATCATCAGATCAATCAAAGATTAGTGCTATTAGAGAATTAAGAATTAGCAGTATAATATTATTCGATAAAATGTTTGAATCTGGAATATTCGAAAAGAAATTAGGCGAGATTAGTACCAAAGATCAAAAGATAATAAATGAAATAGACAAATTACCTAAAGATGAACGAATAAAATATTTCAAAAAACTTGCTCAGGCAAAAAATATTATTATAGAATACGAAAGAAAGCTTAGGTAAGCCAAAATATTTGGATTTTCAATAGTTTTGTGGTATAATTAAAATAGAATAAAAAAATATAGTTGCACCACACTTGTAAAGCCCTCGTTGGTGTTGTGTGGTGCAACTAAGTAGTCGTTACGGCTACGAATCCCAGCGGGGGCTTTGTAGTTAAAGCGAAAAAAGTCGTAAAAAAAATAAAATAATAATAAAATCAAAAAATATGACTAACCCAACAATAATTAAATCGCCTATACTTAAAAAATGGTGGTTTTGGGTGATTGTCTTTTTTCTAATAATTATCATTTTCTCATTAAATAATGACGTACAAAAAGAAAATGGCAACATCCAAAATAATCAATCACAAACAAACCAACAGACAGAAAATTATAGTAATGCTTTTAAATTAGCATCTGTTGAAATAGGATATAATAATCCCCCAGAAGAATTAATAAGTAAATTTGATAATTTATTAAAAGACTTAATCAGAAAATGCTCAGAAAAAGATGAAAATCAAATAGCAAACTATATATATAAAACGAAAACAATGATTGAAGAAAAAGGGATAGAAATAACCTTTTTGCAGGCTGGAAATGGAATTAATGGAAGCATACCAGAAGAAGCTGCAGGAGTTATGAGCTGTGCAGAAGTTGCTTCTCTTTTCGTTGTTTTAACTACTTCTCAATAATAATGAAAAAAGCTTTTATTTACTGTCGAGTATCAACTGAAGAACAAGCCAAAGAAGGATACTCTCTTGACGCCCAAGAGAAGTTTTGTAGTGCCTTTGCCAGAAACAATGGTTATAAAATCATAAAGACATATCGAGATGAAGGCAAAAGTGCAACAAATCTAAATAGACCAGCTCTCCAAGATCTATTAGCCGAATGCCAAAAGAATAAATCTATTGAAGCTGTCTTTGTTCAAGAAACAGATAGATTGGCTAGAAATACCAAAGATCACTTAACGATAAAAGCTTTACTTCAAAAAGCGGATGTAAAACTCATTTCTGTCGCCCAACCGATGCTTGACGATAGTCCTGAAGGAAATATGATAGACACTATTTTAGCCAGTGTTAATCAATTTCAATCAGACATTAATAGCAGAAAAACGAGAAAAGGATTACAGGAGAGATTTGATTCAGGTTGGTGGCCAGGCTGGTCTCCTCTTGGATATATGAGCAAAACTATCAATAATAGGAAGGTTGTTGTCCCCGACCCCGAAAAATGGCACCTGATTAGAAAAGGATTAAGAATGTATCTAACAAGTACCTATTCGGTTATGGAAGTGATTGATTATCTTCATAAAAAAGGACTTAGATCTAAAAACGATAAAATGGTTCCTCACAGTATTATGGTAAATACTTTAAAGAATCCTTTTTATGCTGGAATAATGAAATGGAATAAACAAGAAAAAGCCGGGAAACATAAACCAATGATTAGTATTGAAGAATATAATCAGATTCAAACAATTATGGCATCGCATAATCAACACGCCTGCCGAAGAAGAAAATTCAATTTCCTTTTAAGAGGTTTTGTTTTTTGTGATATTTGCGGACAAAGGTATACAGCTGAAAAACACAGAGAAGATAAAACCCTAGATTACTACCACTGCTCTGCCAGAACTAAGCAACATAGCAATAAAGGACAGAATGTAGATGTTATAAATTTAGAAAAACAAGTTGAAAATGAATTTAAGAAAATCCAATTCAGTAAAGGTTTTATTGAATTAACTATTAGTAAAGTTAAAAAGTTCTACGAAGAGAAAAAAATAGATGATGAAAAACAAAAGAGAATTTTACTAAATAAGAAGATGAAAATAGAAAAAGACAGAGATATTGCCGAAAAAAAGCTGATCAGTGGCGTATTATCTGATGATGACTTTATTAGAATCAGAGATAAGGTCAAAAACGAGATGATGAATATCCAAGATGAGATAGAAAAATTAGATTCAAAACACGATTGTGATATTGATACAATCAGAGAAGCATTGAACCTCACTAGAAACATTCACAGAGCATACAAAAAAGCCTCAGACGAGGTCAAAAGGCTTTACTTAGGATTCTTCTGGGAAGGATTTTTCGCACGCGACAAGAGGGTTATAAGAGCTAAACCAACGCAATTATTAAATGCTCTAATTGAAGACAAGCAAGTTATAATAAGCTCCAACTGGCTCTGCGGGTAGGACTCGAACCTACAACCTAGTGATTAACAGTCACTTGCTCTACCATTGAGCTACCGCAGAATATATTTAATTGTATCAATATTATACTCTATCACTTATCAAAACGTCAAGG
>Ga0307992_1001982_pt1 | contig 11809 bp, 16 predicted proteins | sample EllFjometagen133_FD_203162 | JGI IMG/M metagenome (GOLD analysis project Ga0307992, IMG submission 203162) | Marine microbial communities from Ellis Fjord, Antarctic Ocean - #133 | ecosystem: Environmental > Aquatic > Marine > Unclassified | place: Southern Ocean | collected 2014-10-08
GGATCGCTAGAACACCCCGTGGTCAGGATGTGCCCCAGAGCCCGTCCACATTTCCCCGCAAGTACGCCTTCGCCTTCATCCGCTTCCCTGTGATGTGATTCACCACCTGATCACGTTGAAGGGCGACCGTGCGAACCTTATCAGAGCGCATCCCAGAGCCCACCTGACGCTTCCTTTTCGAGTTCCGGGCACCCTGTACCCTCTGACCCTCCAAAGCCGCTAGACGGCTTCTAAGCACCTCTAATGCCAGTGCCTTGTTCTGGTGCTGAGAACGCTCTGACTGGCAGAAGACGGAAATGCCCGTCGGCAAGTGCTTCATCTGGACGGCGGAGTCCGTCTTGTTCTTGTGCTGACCCCCAGCTCCGGTGCCTCGGGTGGTCTTCACGTCGAGGTCGGACGGGTCAATACGGACATCGGCAGCCTTGGGCACGGGAAGCACTGCCACGGTAAGCGTGGAACTATGAACCCTCCCTCGTTTTTCAGTAGGCGGGTTTCTTTGCCACCTATGGCCCCCGGCCTCATGGGCAAACGCTTCTTCAGCATCCTTGCCCTCGATGCGGAGGGTCACCTGACTGGGCATATCCAGAACGAGAGAGTAGTCAAAGACACCTCCGGGTGCAGTAACGGAGGTACAGGGCGACCTGCTCTCGCACCAACAGTTTGGCATCGGCCCCGCCTTCAGCGGCACGGATCTCTACAAAGATGATACTCATCTCTCAATCCTTTGGTCGGACGACCGGCGACGCCAACAAAGCAACGGCGTCGCCATCTGGCTCCACATGGTGGAGCGTGATCAAACGGTTCAGTTCACGGTTCTGATTGCGCCAGCGGTAGACCCGCAGCCGGGTCCCCAAGTCACACAACCCACCATGTCGGCGGGGTTGACCAGGATGTCGCTTGGTGCATGTGCAGGGGTCTAGTCCCCGGACAAGGATTGCGCCTCGAAGTTGCTGACACCAGCAAGTCGAGTGGTCTCCCTGATGACGGTACAGGGCTAGATGAATACGAAGGCGTGTGTCACGAATACGGTGGGCATGATGCCGTCTCTCCGCTCGGCCTGATGAGGCTCGCATGGGCTTCTCCCTTCATCAGTGCGGGCGTCACCCGCACGGTAATGAAGAGAGGAAGTGGTGGAGAGTAGGTGCTCATGGACTCATTTCATCGTGGAATTGGGGGTTTGTCAACCCTCTTTCCGCCCTTGGATGACCCCTCGGAAGAAACCACGGATGAAGTGGAATAGTCCCCGGACAAAGGCGATCACGAAAGGGCATCCCAACAGGGCAAGGCCAGCGGTAGCCAAAATGACGAGGCCATCCGGGTGCATCCTCATGGTCGATGCGATTTGCCCTCCCAGCACCCCCATGGCGATGCAGTACAAGGCGAGCCCGATGAAGACGAAAGAGAATTCGAGGTGCCCCATGATCAGATGGTCAGGAGGTTTTGCAGTTCTTCCTTGCGCATCTTGGAGTAACCGGAAAGCCCACCTTCGCGGCCCTTGAACGACTTTAGATTCTCCCTGGTCGGCAGTTGAAGGCCGACTTTCACTCTGATACGCTTCGCACAATTTGCCACGCCGCTGAGCGCAGGCTCCACACGCTGGGCGGCTACCACACGAGGGAGAGTTCGCCCATGATCACCGAACGTCAGGTCTCCATCGCCGCCCACCCTGGCGCGGCGATGGACGTGGTCTTCTGCTGGATCGAGAGGAAGAGCCTACCTGCTCACCAGATGGGACGGCTCTGAAAGTTCAAGATTTCCAAGGTCGACGAGTGGGTCCACCAAGGAGCCGCTGCGGTCACCAGGTCGAAGGAGTAGGTTTGATGCAGGGGAACCTTTTAGAGAAAAACGGCACCCTGGCGCTGTCCCAGTTGGAATCCCACCTCTGGGAGGCCGCCAACATCCTGCGCGGAAGCCCAGTCGACCGGACCGACTGGAAGTCGTACATCCTGCCCCTGCTCTTCTTCAAACGCATCTGCGACGTGTGGGACGAAGAGCGCGACAAGATACTGAGGCAATACGGGCGGGTGTTTCACACCGACTTGCGATTCAAGGTACCGGATGACAAGTGCCCTTCGCCCTGTACCGAGCACACTGGCGGCGAGCCCTGTCGGGTCGGTTGCCATTGGGAAGCGGTCCGTGGCGTCAGCAAAAACGTCGGCAAGGCCATCCGAGACGCCATGCACGGCATCGAGGCGGCTAACCCCGGTCGATTCGACGGCATTTTCGGCGACGCCTCTTGGACCAACAAAGAGCGCCTGCCCGATGACCTGCTCAAGGATCTGCTCGAGCACTTCTCCGCGCTGTCCCTGGGCAACGAGGCCGTCCAGAACGATGTCATGGGGGACGCCTACGAGTACCTGATCAAGAAGTTCGCCGACTCCACCAACAAGAAGGCGGGCGAGTTCTACACCCCGCGAAGCGTGGTCCGCCTGATGGTTGACATCCTCGACCCGAAGGAAGGCGAGACCGTCTACGACCCGGCCTGTGGCACGGGCGGTATGCTCCTGGCCGCCGTCGAGCACGTCGAGGCGGCGGGTGGTGATCCGCGCACCTTCTATGGCAAGCTCTTCGGCCAGGAGAAGAACCTGACCACAGCATCGGTGGCTCGGATGAACCTCCAACTCCACGGCGTCGAAGAGGTCGATATTCGACACGGGGACACGCTGCGCCGCCCCGCCTTTGCATCCGCCGAGGACCAGACCCTGCGGCAGTTCGACATCGTACTCGCCAATCCGCCCTTCTCACTCAAAGACTGGGGGCGTGAGGTCTGGGAGAACGACCCGTGGGGCCGAAACTTCGCCGGGCTGCCCACCGACAAGTCGGGCGACTTCGCCTGGGTGCAGCACATGGTGAAATCAATGGCACCGGGCCACGGGCGCATGGCTGTCGTCCTTCCCCAAGGCGCGCTTTTCCGCGGCGGCGCAGAGGGCACCATCCGCCAAAAGCTGCTGGACCTGGATCGCATCGAAGCCGTCATCGGCCTGGCCCCGAACCTCTTCTATGGCACCGGTCTCGCTGCCTGCATTCTCGTGCTCCGCATGAAAAAGCCCGCCGACCGGGCGAAGAAGGTGCTCATCGTCGATGGGTCCTCGCTCTTCCGAAAGGACCGCGCGCAGAACCACCTGAAGCCGGAGCACGCCGCCGAGATGCTGTCCTGGGTTCGCACCTTCGAGAACGTCGAAGACCGCGCCCGCGTGGTGGCCCTGGACGAGATCAAGGAGGAGGGCGGGACCCTGAACATCAGCCGCTACGTGCTGCCCCCCATCGGCAAAGACATCCCGCCCCTCGATGTAGCCGTCACGGACTTCAAAGCGGCCCTGGCGCGGTGCCGCGAGGCCGAAGATGCGCTGCGGCGAGAACTGAACGAAGGAGGGTGGCTGGCATGACCAACACCCTGACCCAACAGCAGCTCGAGTCCTACCTGTGGGGCGCGGCCACCATCCTCCGGGGCCTCGTCGACGCAGGCGACTACAAGCAGTTCATCTTCCCGCTGGTCTTCTTCAAGCGCCTCTCCGACGTGTGGGATGAAAAGTATGCTCTGGCCCTCGACACCGACAACGGTGCGGAGGACCTGGCTGAGACCGAGGCCAACAAGCGCTTCCACATCCCCGAGGGGGCGCACTGGAGGCAGGCCCGCACGGTGCCCAAGAACGTGGGCAAGGCCATCCAGGACGCCATGCGGGCCATCGAGGCGGCGAACCCCGGGCGGCTCGACGGCATCTTCGGCGACGCCCCCTGGACCAACAAGGAGCGCCTGCCCGACCGCACCTTGAAGAACCTGCTGGAGCACTTCTCCAGCCAGACGCTCTCGGTCGCGCGGGTGCCAGAGGACTCTCTGGGCAACGGCTATGAGTACCTGGTGGGCAAGTTCGCCGACGATGGCGGCAGCACGGCCCAGGAGTTCTACACCAACCGCACCCTGGTCCACCTCATGGCCCAGATGCTCCAGCCCCAGGAGGGCGAGAGCATCTACGACCCCACCTGTGGCACCGGAGGCATGTTGTTGTCGGCCCTGGCCGAGGTGAAAGGCAGGGACGGCGAGCACCGCACGCTCAAGCTTTACGGCCAGGAGCGCAACCACATGACGGTGTCCATCGCCCGCATGAACCTGGTGCTCCACGGGGTCGAGGACTTCGATGTCCAGCGCGGCGATACGCTTAGCGAACCTCGTTTCACCGCAAGTGATCAGCTGCGGACCTTCGATGTGGTGCTGGCCAATCCGCCGTACTCCATTAAGCAATGGAACCGGGATGCCTGGGCCTCGGATTCGTGGGGGCGCAACTTCCTGGGCACCCCGCCGCAAGGGCGCGCGGACTATGCCTTCTTTCAGCACATCCTGAAAAGCATGGACCCGACGACGGGGCGTTGCGCGATTCTGTTCCCGCATGGGGTGCTCTTCCGAAAGGAGGAAGCCGAGATGCGCCGAAAGCTGATTGAGGCCGACCTGGTCGAGTGCGTTCTGGGGCTCGGGCCGAACCTGTTCTTCAACTCCCCGATGGAAGCCTGCGTTCTCTTCTGCCGGAGCCGGAAGCCAGCGGCCCGGAAAGGCCGCATCCTGTTCATCGACGCGGTGAACGAGGTCGCCCGCGAGCGAGCCGTCAGCTTTCTCAAGCCAGAGCACCAGCAGCGGATCCGCGCGGCCTACGACGGCTTTGCCGACATGACCGGCTTCGCCAAGGTGGCCACATTGGATGATGTCGCCGGTCAGAGCCACAGCCTGTCCATTCCGCTCTATGTGGAGCGCGTGTCGGCGCAGGCTGGTGCCGACCGGGACGACCGTTCTCTGTCGGAAGTCTGGACCGAATGGGAACAGGAGGGGCGTGGCTTCTGGCAGCAGATGGACGCGCTGGTGGACACACTGGACGGCCTCGTAAACGAGAAGGTGGCCCGTGGGTGAAATCAAGCCGGGATGGAAGCGATGGCGGTTTGACCAGATCGCCCAAAGTGTGACTGAACGAGTCGACAACCCGAACAAGGCAGGGGTTGAGCACTACATCGGACTTGAGCACTTGGACTCGGAGAGCTTGAAGATTCGACGTTGGGGTTCCCCGAACGATGTGTCATCCACGAAGCTCCTCTTCGAGCCGGGCGACACTATATTTGGCCGCAGAAGGGCCTACCAACGGAAGCTCGGGGTCGCGGAGTTCCGGGGAATTTCTTCGGCGCACGCGCTTGTGCTGCGAGCCAAGGCTGGTGTCGCGCTGCCTGAGTTTCTTCCGTTCTTTATGCAGTCCGCCACCTTCATGGAACGCGCCGTGAAGATTTCGGTTGGCGGATTGTCACCGACCATCAACTGGAAGACCCTCGCCAAGCAAGAATTCGCGCTGCCGCCGCTGGAGGAGCAGCTGCGTTTCCTTCGCGTACTTAAGCCCGCGCTCTCGACATACGAGGGACTCAAGGATGCCCTTGAACAAGCGATCTTACTAGAAAAGGCCCTCGTCGAAACATACCAGCGTGGAAACGCATCCGCTCGCCACCCGGCCGTGGGTGCCTATGACGATCGATGGAAGCTCAAGCCCGTAGACTCGGTACTGCTTGATACGCAGTACGGCCTATCTGTGGCGCCGAAAAAAAGTGGAGCCTACCCGATCCTTCGGATGATGAACATCGAAGAAGGCTGGGTCGTCGAGAACGACTTGAAGTTCGTAGACCTCGGGGAGGCGGACTACCAACGCTACCTGCTCTCGCCGGGCGATGTACTATTCAATCGCACCAACAGTATCGATCTTGTAGGTAGAACTGGGGTTTATGGCCTTGACGGCGAGCATGTCTTCGCAAGCTATTTGGTCCGATTGAAGGCCAATCCTGAACTCGTGCTGCCAGAGTACCTCTGCGCATTCTTGAACGAAGCGATCGGACGGCGTCAAGTTCTCTCATTCGCCACGAAGGGTGTCAGTCAGGCGAACGTCAACGCGAAGAACCTCCGACGAGTGCTGCTGCCCTTGCCGCCGATCGAGCACCAGAACCGCCTTGTCCGAGCGCTGCGGGACCACGCGGCGGGGCGAGGGTCGCTGCGAGCGCGCGCATCCGAGGCTTGGTCAATTATCATGGCCGTATTGAACGGGATTGCGCAATGAGCCTCAACAAGTCCAACACCGTCGAAGGCTACCTCCGCGACCTCCTTTGCTGTGGCGTCACCCACCACACAGCGGCTGGCCCTGGCTTCGCCCGCCGAGTGTTCTGGCAGCAGATGAATGCGCTGGTGGACACGCTGGATGACCTCGTGAACGAGGAGGTGGCCCGTGGGTGAGCTCAAGCCGGGTTGGAAACGGGTCAAATTCGGGCAAGTCGTCCGGCTCAATAGGGACAGGAGCAAGGACCCGGAGGCGGACGGGCTGAATCGCTACGTCGGCCTGGAACACATCGAGCCCGGTGATCTGCGGGTACGGTCCTGGGGGGATGTGGCCGATGGCACAACCTTCACGAACCGTTTCCGCCCGGGACAGGTTCTCTTCGGTAAGCGTCGGGCTTACCAACGGAAGGTCGCCATTGCGGATTTCGAGGGTGTTTGCTCCGGGGACATCTACGTTTTCGAGCCCAAAGATCCGAAGGTGCTGCTGCCTAATGTGCTGCCGTTCATCTGTCAGATGGACGCTTTTTTCGATCATGCGGTGGGAACGTCTGCAGGATCGCTGTCACCGAGGACCAATTGGAAGAGCCTTGCCAACTACGAGTTCGCGCTGCCGCCGCTGCAGGAGCAGCGGCGGATAGCGGTTGCACTTAGTGCATTTGACCGTGTTATAGACGCACAGCGAGAGGCATCCATACGGCAGGTTTCCCTGCTGCTCTCGGTGCTGTCACACCATTTCAACACCACAAGCTACGACATCGTCCGTCTGGCCGACCTACTGGTGGAGATCGCCGACTACAGAGGAAAGACCCCGCCGTACATTTCCAGTGGGATTCCCGTAATCTCGGCAGAGAATGTCAGCGACGGAAAGCTCAAGAACACAAGAAAGTGGGTGACCCCCGAAACCTACGAACGGTGGCTTACCCGCGGAATCCCGCAAGGCGGCGACACCGTACTCACAATGGAGGCCCCCGCTGGTGAAGTGGCGGAGTTTCCACGAGACCAGCAACACCTGCTAACTCGCCGTGTGATCGCCGTGCGGCCCAACTCTGAAGTGATGGACTCGCGATTCCTCTACTGGTTCATGCGATGGCTTTCCGCTGCCGGTTATTGGCGCCGATTCGCACACGGAACGACAGTTGATCGGCTTTACAAGAAGGATGTCATGGACGCCAAGGTTCCAGTTCCTTTCCGCGCAGTGCAATCGGCCATCATTCGAGTTCTCGATGACGTGGAGAGTGCTTCGTCGGCGTTACTCGAACGGTCTACCGCGGCACGATCAACAAAGATGCGGTTGCTGGAGTCTGCGCTGCTGGGAGCAGTTGCATGACCGCCAACGAGTCCTACGCCGTCGAAGGCTACCTCCGCGACCACCTCTGCGGTGGCGTCACCCACCACACAGCGGCTGGCCCTGGCTTCGCCCGCCGAGTGTTCTGGCAGCAGGTGGATGCGCTGGTGGACACGCTGGATGACCTCGTGAACGAGGAGGTGGCCCTTGGGTGAGATTAAGCCAGGGTGGCAGAAGTGGCGGTTTGACCAGATCGCCCACAGCGTCACCGACCGAGTCGATGACCCAAGCAAAGCAGGCGTCGAGCATTACATCGGACTTGAACACTTGGACTCGGACAGTCTCAAGATTCGCCGTTGGGGATCGCCAGACGACGTATCGGCCACCAAGCTCTTGTTCGAGCCGGGTGACATCATCTTCGGTCGTAGGCGTGCCTATCAACGGAAGTTGGGGGTCGCGAAGTTCCGAGGCATTGCTTCAGCTCATTCGCTTGTGCTCCGGGCCAAGCCGAGTGTTGCGCTGCCCGAGTTTCTGCCGTTCTTCATGCAGTCCGACCTCTTCATGGACCTTGCCCAGAGGATATCGGTTGGGTCGCTCTCCCCGACCATCAACTGGAAGACTCTCGCCAAGCAGGAGTTCGCGCTGCCGCCCCTGGAAGAACAGCACAGGCTTGTGGGCTTGCTCCAAAGTTCGTCGCAGGTTGTAGATGCGCAACACGACGCCGCCAAATCGGCACGTCAGATATGTCGTGCTCTCGGCAAGGAGTTCTTCATCAGCAACACCGAAAGCACGAATTGCACCATCGCCGAAGTTGGCACGGTACGCAATGGCACAACTCCTCGCCGCGCGCGGCACGAGTATTGGAATGGAGACATCCCATGGCTACCGACGGGCAAAGTCAATGATCGGGTTATCTCGGTGGCAGACGAGTACATTTCGGCCAAGGCTCTGAAGGAGTGTTCCCTGAGTATGATACCGGCAGGGTCGACGCTCATCGCGATGATCGGCCAAGGGAAAACGCGTGGCATGGCTGCACGTCTCACCATCGACGCGACCATCAACCAGAACTTCGCGTCAGTGACGCCTGGGCCCGAGGTCGACCCCATGTTTCTCTTCTATCAACTCGAGGCGAAGTATGAGGCCCTCCGGTACTGGAGTCAGGGTACCAACCAGCAAGCACTGAACTGCCGACTCGTGTCCGAGTTCCCGTTCTGGCGGCCGAGCATGACGCGCCAGTTGGAAATCCGAGACGTGCTGTCCGAGGCCGAGCAGGCTTTCAATGCTGCCGAGGTTCGGCTCGCTATGGCTAGGTCCCAACAGCAGAGACGCTTGGCCGACTCGCTCTATGGAGTCGTTCCATGAGCTTCACCGACTCCAACACCGTGCAGACCCACCTCCGCGACCACCTCTGCGGTGGCGTCACCCACCACACAGCGGCTGGCCCTGGCTTCGCCCGACGCAACAGGCAAATCTCCGGGCTCGGCTGGCACTACCTCGCCCCCAGCGACCTGCCCCGTCAGCCGCATCACGTCTTCGTCGAGTCCTTCGTGCGCGAGGCCCTCATCGAGCAAAAAGTCAGTGAGGCCGACCTGGTGGCCGCCCACAAAAAGAGAATTCGAGGTGCCCCATGATCAGATGGTCAGGAGGTTTTGCAGTTCTTCCTTGCGCATCTTGGAGTAGCCGGAAAGCCCCCGCTCTTTGGCGAGGGCTTTCAACTCGGGCATCTTGAGCGTCATCACTCGATGCTGCTCTTCCAAGGTGGCCTCATCCGGGGCACCATCATCCGGGGCACCATCTACGTGCATGGTGACGGACTCGGGCAGTTCTTCGATCTTGTTCGCCATAGCCTGCTTGAACGCCGCCTTGGCGGCTGCAATGGCGACATCTTGCTGCACCGCAGCGGCTTCTTTGGCTGCGACCCGCTTTGCCTGAACGCGGATCGCCTTGGCCCGGAACTCCGCATCAGCATCATCCCACGGCTTCACCAGCTCAGGGGTCAGTTCCACCTTGGCCTTATCGAACGCCGCAATGACCTTCCGCCGAAGGTAGGACTTGGCGGTTGCGGTACCAGACTGGACTCGCATGACGATTCGTTGTGCTACTCGCTGACGCATTGCGGCCTCCCAAATGTTCGTCTGCTGATATTACCCGCTGGGGGCTCATTTTGGCCCCCCAGAGAGTAAATGTTTTAGGAGGTGCTGAATGAACCGCACGAATGCCAAGGACACGAAGACTGCAATGGTGCTGGCGGCTCTCACCGAAATCGGCCAGGGCACCACACTGTGTGCTCGGGTTCACAAGATGGGCGTGACTCGGGGTAAGGCAGGCATAAAGACCATCTACGGAGATGACCTTGTAGACGTGCTCATCTGGACGGGTTTCGACTATAGGGCACTCATCGAGCGGTCGCAGAAAATGCTTGACCGGGCGCTGATCAGGGGTGGCTATCTGAAGGCACTGGCTCGGGTTGCACTCGATCAGCACGAGTACACCACCGTCGAGGATGTGTGCATCGCCTTGCAAGAAACCCGTGATTGGTTTCGCAAGGTGATGGCTGGTGCCTGCGAGGGAAATGTCATGCCTACAGGGTCCATATGGGAACCTCTGAAAGTCAATGGGGGGATGGTGAGGGGTAGTCGGGTCTACATGGGCCAGGGCCGTCCAGAGGACCCCCGTGCCCCCGTACCGGGCACCATCTACGTGCAGGGCGTGAAGCTCGGTGAGCGAGTCGTAACCCCATCAGCGAATGGGCCATGGCGACCGACCAGCACTCCGAAGACACAAGTGAAGAACATCATCAAGAAGGGCTTGCCTGTAGGGCTCTTTTGCCAGTACCGACTGGAGCCTGAGCGGTTGGTGGAAATGGGCATCGGTGCAGATGCTTCGCGGCTGGCGAAGATGTGGGGAGTGGGCATCGACCCGGATGTCCTGCGGCACCTCTTCAAGATTGCTCCCTGACCAGCCGGGTCGCCCTCATCCCAGAAGTAGTCAGGCAGCGGCATTGAGGACCTTCCGTGCGGCCCGCTCGACCATGGCGTAATCGTCAGGATGGAGGTTCCGTTTCGGTAGCTGGACTTGAGCCTGCTTCCACCACGTCGGGAAATCCGAACGCTGATCGGGATTCCAGTTGGAGAAGAGCCAGACCAGATCATCTTCTGTCACTGAAGTGCATCGAGACAGGTGGGTGTCGTTGACCGGGCGTTCAACTTCTTTGGAGGTCATGCCGTATGGCCCCCATGCACCATGAACAAGGTGATCATCCAATCCCTTGCCAAAGTAGAAGGGGGTCACCTCGACCAACCAGTGACAGGTGGGGGTTTTCCACTTGTCCCTGCCGTCGTGGCAGACCCGGATTTCTGCGAGATCCGAGAGGTGCCAGACGTGCTCCGGTTTCCAGAAGTCAGGCCAGTCCTGGCGGTCAGGACGACGCAGGATGACAACGAGAAAGAGGCGGTTTTCGACCCGTTCATCTAGGACCGGGGTGTAGTCGAGATCCCAGAAGGATGAGTCAAGCATGGTCCTCTCCGCTGTTAGAGATCGATGATGATGACCCGAGAGGGCTCAGGCTCCGGGGGCTCAGGTTCAGGCTCCCAGCCGGGGGGAGGCTCCGAAATAGGCAGTCGGAGGGCGGGACGCTCATCGAGTTGGGGGCACTGCTCCTTTCGGATTTCCTGTAGTCGGCCCATCCAGGTCAACACGGGGAAGACCAGCGGTTGTGATCCCATGAGCTATAACCTCGAATCGCGTGCTCGAACTGGCGGTGCTTCAGGGTCAGTCCATACCCGTCAAGAGCTTCCTTGATGACCTGGATACGCAGGCCAGTTCTGAAGTTCAAGCAGAGCATTTCCTGATGCGTGTACTCTTCACGCTCATCAGCGAACATATAGTCCGCGAATTCGTCAACTGATTCATACTCAGGATCCATCGGATCGAGCTTGCCGAAAGCCGGATCCTCCGGGTCCAGGGTGACAGCGCAGTTTCGCATGGCCCGCTTTTCCGCACGGTCCTCTGCCTTGATGTCCTCTCGGTCCTGGTCATGGGGGATGTAGCGAACACGGGCCATGGGGCTCACCTCACCTCATCTTGTGGGTTCAATCCCTATACGGGTGGGGTCAGGAAAATGAACCCCTGATTTTCAGACCGCCGCTCGCAGCATGTTCGGGCTGACCCGCCAGTAGCGAGAACCATTCCCGATGGGCGTGACCGTGATGGTCTTGGCGTTGATTCGTTTGACGAAGCCGCCAACCTTGAAATCACTGATGCTGGCCATGTCGCTTGCTCCCTGAAATCCGTTGTTTCCCTTACATGCCCTATACGGGCGAGGCCCGCATTCTGAACCCCAAACCCGACCTTCCTTTGATCAAGGCGCACCCGCCCGCGTAAGGCGGCTGCAAGTCTCCGTCCCATAAAGGTTTTTCGATTTCCGATAAAAGGGGTTCAGAACATCTTGG
>Ga0307992_1001983_pt1 | contig 11806 bp, 10 predicted proteins | sample EllFjometagen133_FD_203162 | JGI IMG/M metagenome (GOLD analysis project Ga0307992, IMG submission 203162) | Marine microbial communities from Ellis Fjord, Antarctic Ocean - #133 | ecosystem: Environmental > Aquatic > Marine > Unclassified | place: Southern Ocean | collected 2014-10-08
GACTTTAGGACTCATTATTGCAATTATATTAGTTTTTGTATTTGCAGGATTTTTAAAGGGATGGGCAGGATTTGGGACAAACTTAATTGCACCACCTGCGCTAATAATGCTAGGGTATGAATTTAAGGAAGCAATTGTGATAGTTATATCTGTAAATATCTTCATCAATATTGCTATATTGATTGAAAACAGGAAGTTTAATATCAAGAGTTTAGGTAATATTAAAATGCTTGTATTCTTTGGAATTATTTTTAATTTTGTAGGTATCTATTTTTTAGCTAATTTTGATCAAAACATTCTTAAAATAATTATGGGTATATTAATACTATTTACCGCGATTAATAAAGCTTTAAGTTTTAAATTTAAAGTTGCTAATAAGGAAAAGTATTTTGTACCAGTAGGTATAACATCTGGTATCTTTAATGGTATTGCTGGATTAGGTGGATTACCTGTATTGATATTACTTAGTAATTCAGATATGAAGAAGGATGAATTTAGAACAACGCTTGTTTCTTACTTTCTAGTTATGAACTTAGTAGCTATTATTGGGTATTTAGCTGGAGGATTCTACACTGGGTATATACTTACAAACATTGGTATTGTAATATTGTTTGGATTAGCTGCGGCGATGTTTGGTGTTTATTTAAGTAGAAGAGCAAGTGATTCAGTATTTCAAAAATGGTTTGTATATATTTTATTATTTATGGGAATCGGATTAATCTTTAATGCATTATATACAAAAGTAGGAACGAACATGGATACTATCTATTATTTTGTTTATTCAATTGGAGGAACAATAATAATTGGAATATTACTATATTTGAGAACAATTCTAATAAAAAGAAAAGAATTGTAATAATAGTGATATAATATAGGTAAGGAGAGTGTTGGTATGTCTGCATCTGGAATCATCTTTATAATTTTAGGAGTATTTACTATTCTAGCTGGTTCAGTATCAAACCTTTCACAAAAATCTAGAAGAGGTAGAAGATCAGTAATGTTGTTTGGCGAAACAGGATCTCGTATCTTTTATTTAGTACTAGGAATTGTATTAATAGTAGCATCATTCTTTATGTAAGAATTTTAAACATGGGGTTGTTTATGGATTCGACAGGGTAGTTAGAGCTTGATAAGCATGCCTTGGTTGTGCAAGTAAAAACACTCGATTAATTATAATCGGAAACGAAAATTACGCTTTCGCAGCTTAATAATAAGCGCGGTCTCCCCCTTTTATAGTCTACGATAATAGGCTGGAGAACAGTTAGTAGAATATATTTAAACAGTGCAGTCATAACTGTTTGAAATGAACTTAATAGGACTCGTTAGTTATTTGGCCGTTTATCGCCTGGTAGCTAATTAAACAAATTGATGAACTAAGCATGTAGAAAATTTAGTTTCGGCTGTTTTGGACAGGGGTTCAAATCCCCTCAACTCCACCAATAGTACCCGCGTCCGAGAATTTCAGATGGCTTTAATTAGCCGTCAATGGAATCCTCGGTTTTTTATTTACCCAAAATTATAGTGAAAATTGACCAAAAAATCGGTGTTTTTTCTCGCTAGCCCTATTGCAATAGGGAAAATGAAAATTTTAACGAGTCGAACCCGCGTCCGAAATCGATGTATGAAACTGGTGTAACAGGTTTATTGGTACCTTATGGTGTTCGTAAATTGAAATTAAAATATTCCTATAAAACTTCTAAGGGAGGAGAGGGAATTAATCAAAATGTGTTATAATATATTTGGTAGTGTCAAAAGTTTAATGTAAGAATGATTTATTAAAGGTTTACATGTAACAAGAAAATTCGGATTCATCATGGCAGCTGTTATGTTGTTTCCACACGTAGCATCACTACCAGCAGTTATGGCAAGTGATGGAGCATCAGAAAATGAAGTTCACGAAGTATCAATGGAAGAATTGGAACAAGAGTATTATGAGTTAGAACAAGCTCTTATTGAAGAAACTGCTCAAATTGAAGAATTTTACGAGAAAGTATCAAATGAGTTATCTCAATATGTGGTTGAAGTGGAACTGAATATCTATGAATTACAGATTCCAGAGAATACAAACATTGATTTAACAGAAGAGGAAATTGAAATATTTAGGAGTAATCTTGAAATTACAAATCAGATGATGAAAGATGGACTGATCTTAATTGATGAAAATGGTGATTACTATACATTAGGCGAAGATGATGTATTTAACGCTCAATCATTAGCATTGACTTCTTACACTTTAAATAAATATATTAGTATAAGAATTCCCTTTAAGACAATTAGGGTGTGGTCTGGAATAGATGTAGGGTTAACACAACTTGGTAGTTTTGTTATTGGTGGATTACTTTTTGGTGCAGGAATCGCATCAAGTTATGCTAGTACATTAGTAGTACAAACAAAGGTTAATCAGTTCCTTGCTAATGGAACAAATTATTATACTGGTTCTGCTTTGGATAAAATACTTACTTACCTAACTAAGATTGGAGTATCGAATTCTATTTTAAATAATGTATTTGGTGCATTTAACAACTCTTATATAAATGTAGGGAATGTTATGGACCTTTTAGGATTATTTGCTACGATTTTTCTAGTTATAAAAACCATTTTAATTGTAAGTGGTGGACCACTAGCCTTATTTGTAAGTAGTGTTTTTGTAATAGCCGGCAGCCAAATGATTGGTGCTGGAATATCCGCTATGGCAGGAGGTATTCTAAGAGGTAGAAGTGTTGTAAAGTTTAGATTGCCATTATCAATTAGTGCTTATTAGAAATTATTAACTGGAGGTATATTTGTGAAAAAATTGTATATAGAGAAAACAGAAGATATTTATAAACAAATTGGTGGAGGTCTTGTTTTACCATTCTTTGACCTTTTGAGAGGTATTCCAAAACATAAAGTTAATTCAATTAAATATTATCGTAGTTCTTACAGGATAATGAGAACATCATTATTTTTTACTAGTATTTGTTTGTTTTTTATAGCTTATCCAATCGTTATGGATGGTATTTATGCTTTGTCAATCTCATTGTCTACAGCATTTCTTTTTTCACAGTTTAACAATTTAAGACGTGTTTTATACTTTGGAGACAATGAGTATACAAAGTTTTGCATAAATTATTTAATTAGAACGATTTTACAATTATTAGTTTATCTAGTAATAGGTGTGTATGTTTATATTCTATATACTTCAAAGAGGTAGTTACAAGTATACATAAGGATTAATAGATTATTATTTTGAAATTAAGATCATTAATTATGATGGTCTTTTCTTTTGCTTTATTCAGCGGTATTTACGAATTTACTTGAGTTAGATAATTTAGTGATGCATGTGGATGTCTAAAACTAAAAATACTTTCTTATTCATTAATGTCCACCGAATATTTAACTTAAATAATATTGGGAATTTAAATTACTTCAAAAAGAATATGGTATAATATTCATAGAGAATTAAAGCTGGGATACTTTGATTTCTTTTTACTACCCCCTGTTGTTCAGTAGTTCATATCTCTACCAACTCCACCCCGTATTGGACAGGGATTAAAACAAAGGTTTTGAGATTTCATTTACCTATTTTAGCGTTTAACTCACTATTGGGTTAGGAAGCAATGACTTATTGTCAACAAGAAAGTGCTGCAACACGGGTAAGACAAGACAATTGTTTGTTTCAACTGCGCACAGCTTGTTATTGACATTATACCGATAACGGGTTAATATATTAGTGAGAGGTGATATCATGAAATATATTGGAACTAAAGAAATATCAAAAAAATGGGGTATCAATGATCGTAGAGTGAGAATACTATGTGAAGAAGGTCGTATTGAAAGTGCGATGAAAGTTGGCAAGAGTTGGTTAATTAGTGAAGATGAGGGAAAACCTTATGATGCAAGAATAAAAAGTAACAAAGAGTATATTGGGTTAGAGTCAGATTTTTCAAATGTTGATTTATTAAAAAAAGAAATAGATTCATATAGACCTTTACCAAATAGATTAACTAAAAGCTTACATGATAAGCTTTTAGTTGAATGGACATATAATAGTAATGCTATTGAAGGTAATACTTTAACTATGTCAGAAACAAAAGTAGTGCTTGAAGGTATTACAATTGGCGGAAAAAGTGTTATAGAACATTTAGAAACAATCAACCACAAAGATGCTATATTATTTTTAGAGGAATTAATTACTGGTAATGTAGAGATGTCTGAATGGAATATAAAGAATATTCATTCTTTAATACTTAAGGATATTGATAATAAAAATGCAGGGAAATATAGAAATGAGAATGTAATTATAAGTGGAGCGAGTCACATCCCACCTAATCATGTTCTTTTACAAGAACATATGCAGAAACTAATAATTGAATATAACAAGGAATGGAATGATTTTCATCCAGTTATAAAAGCATGTTTGCTACATGGGGAGTTTGTTAAAATACATCCATTCATTGATGGAAATGGTAGAACAGCGAGATTGTTGTTAAATTTTGAATTAATGAAGTATGGATATACTCCAATAATAATTACTAAGATCAAAAGAGCTGAATATTATGATGCATTAGATTATGCTCACACGACAATGGACTACTCTAAGTTCGTTAAATTAATTTCAGAATTTGTAATTGAGTCTGAAATGTTATGGTTAAAAGTAATTAAGTAATTATGGAATAGTCATGCCAAGCGTAAAAAACGTGAACGTGTAGTGAAGCAACTATTTGACGAAGTAGTGAGTGAAGATGTGGTTGAAGAAGCAATCATTGATAAAGCTACTTTTGACAGAGTGCAGGAAGTTCTCTCAACTAGAAGGATTGGAGCTAAAGGTGGAACTAACTCTAACTATCTTCTAACAGGAATCATAAAATGTGACATTTGTGGTTCATCTATGTCTGGAAACTCTCAGAGTAGTGGAAGAGCTAAAACTATCCATATAACATATCAGTGTCGGAATCACTTGAAGAAACATGGTGGAATCTGTAGCACTAAGCATTTGAATGCAAACTACATTGAATCATATGTGAAGTCTCTGGTGGCTAAACTAGTGAACGATCAACTCAATAAATCAGGCTTGAATCATGAACTGGTGAATGGATTGCTTGTTCAAGAACAGAAGCGACTTTCAAGGCAACGTCGTGAGCTAACAACATTGAACGAGAGAATAGAAAAAATGACTATCGCTTTGCATGATTGCATTTCTGAAAGTGTAAAGAAAGCTACTATTAAAGCCATTGAATCCACAACTATTAGTATCGAAAAGATAGAAAATAGTATTGTATTCAAGAAAAGTAGTGTAGAGCAACTAAAAACTATTCAAGGTGGATGTAGTATAAAATTCACCATAGAGCAACTTTTTGCTAGTCGTGAACTAGGTAGAAGACTCATATTTTCAATAATTGATGAAATAATAGTAAGTAATTCCGACATATCGATCACATTGAAGTAACATAAGTGTCCTAAGTGTAAGAACTTAGGACACATTTTAATCTAAAAATATTAACTTTTTAAATATATATCATATATATAGGAGGTGAATCATGATAAGAAAACGAGCAATTGGCTACAGTAGGTTCTCGAGCGTAGCCCAGAGAGAAGAGAGCATCACAAGACAGGTTGAAAAAATTGAAGAGTTTTGTGAAAGAAACAATCTAGATTTGGTGGAACACTATATAGACGAAGCACAATCAGGAACCAATGATAGAAGAGACGATTTTCAACGTATGATACAGGATGCAGAATTCTCAGATTGGGATTTCGTGGTAGTATACAAAATGGATCGACTTAGTAGAAGTGTTGCTGATGCAATGCACTATAAGAAAAAATTGAATAAATTGGGAATAAGGATACTGAGTGTAATTGAGGATTTTGATGAAAGCACACCAGAAGGGGGATTCTTCAATCTAATCACTATGGGAATAAGTGAATTCTATGTAAAAAATCTAGCAAGAGAAGCTTTTGCTGGATTGATGCAAAATGCAAAAAGAGCTATGCATACAGGTGGGACTCCCCCATTAGGATTTGATGTGAACAAGGAGAAGAAATACATAATAAACGAAGAAGAAGCGAAAATTGTTAGAATAATTTTCAAGATGACACTAGAAAATCATAGCTATGCAGAAATAGCCAGACATCTAAATTCGATGGAGAAAATGACTAAATTTGGGAACCCATTCCGAGGAAATTTCACTGATGTTCTGTCTAACAGTAAGTATAATGCTGAATATGTTTACAATAGAACCGCAAAAAAGGGAGTTGATGGGACAAGAAGTCATCGTAAAAGCAAAAGTGAAGCAGAAATAGTGAGGATTCCCGAATCATTGCCGAGAATCATTGATAAAAGTGACTTTGAAAAGATTCAAAGACTACTAAAAAAGAGAAAGAACTCGAAATTTGGTAGAGGCCCAAAGAGTAAATACCTTCTGTCGGGTTATATTAGGTGCGAGAATTGTGGATATAGCATAACTGGACACACCGTATATGGTGGAAGAAACAAATCAGCAAGAATAGTATATAGATGTAAGACTCAAAGAAATGAAAAATGTATAACAAAGCCAATAAATTCGGAATATCTTGAACGATACGTAACTGAAAGGATAACATGGTTCCTAAAACTGAAGAATGCAGGAAATATAACTGAAATAATAAACAATCAACTAAATGTTTTGGCAGAAACTATACAAAAAGATATGGAAGAATTGAAGAAAAATCTGGAAAACATAAAAAGTGAAGTAAACTATGTGAATGAACGAATAACAAGTACTAGTAACGGTGTAGATAGACTGTTAACAGAACAGGTAAATGATCTATATACACTACTTGTCCAACGTAAACTTGAAATGAAAAATTTGGAGGAGGATCATAGTAAAATACGAAAAGTAACAATAGATGAAACGAAGAAAAAACAAAGGGTTTTAAGAAGTAGCAAACGATTAACTACAAGACAATTAGTTTCTATACTGGTAGCAAAGATAATTCAAGGGAATGATGAAATCAGATTTGATTTCATACTAAATGAGCTTGTAGATATTGAAATCACTAGGGATATCAAACATCAAGTAAAAATGAATCGAGATTTGATTGCAAACAACGATTTTTAGATTAGCCTTATTTGTGGTAAAATATAAATAGGGGAACACATTGGTGAATTCCAGTGTGTTTTTTTTGGAGGTAAATACATGAAAAACTACAAAATCAAGAGATTACGTGATAAAAAGGCTGATATAATTAATTATTACATTGAAGTATTTAACACAGATTTTTCTTTATATAGATACCGTGAATGCAATGAGTATTCACTTGGGTCACTATTCACTGATAAATTCAGCTTTTCTGCACCAGTAAATTTTAATGATCCATACGATGTGACTGTTAGAATTGAAAAAAAGAAATTAATTGATTCCATCAAGGCATATTCAAAAGAAATTGATTTTAATAATGCATGTCGAAGTCTTACGTTTCTTTTTGAGAAAAGTGATAAATTTGAAATGAAAATTAATACTATAATCAATTATTACACAAACGTTTTGATGAACGTTATGAAATCATCTTCATTAATTGCATGTATGTCTGAGAAATATGATAATGAGGTAATGTGGGCTCATTATGCAAATTCGGGAAAGGGTTTTGTTCTGGAATATGAATATCAGACTTTACTAGAGGCTAGGAATGATATAGTCAATAAGTTTGAGGATGCAATAGCTGAGTTTTATAAACATAATTTTGAACTTTTTGAAACAGATTATGATAATGTTTCAAAGATGCTTAGTGAAAACTCTTCTGTATATGGTGTTGTACCAGTAATTTATGAGAATGGAAAATATAATGCAACTTATTTACTTACAGATGTAATTAAGAAAGAGCTTTTCTATATGAGTACACTAAATATTGATGATATCACATCAAAAATTGATTTTGCTTATCCAAAGTATATCTTGAACTACATAAAGAAAAGTGTAAAAGAGACTGAATTTTCAAAATCTATTGCAATGAATACCACTTCTTTGTATATGAAGAAAAAAGACTGGAAGTATGAAAAAGAATGGAGATTTGTAGTGCCTAATACAGATGGAACACTTTTCAATACATTTAAGTCAGATTTTGGATTATATGCACCACTAAAACCCAAATCGATTATTCTAGGTGAATTTATTAGTTTTGATTATGAAAAAATGATAGTCCAAATCGCTAGTGAAAAAGGAATCAACATTTATAAAATGAAGAGTGACTTTTCAAAGAGTGCTCCAAAATTGCTTAGAGGTAGGAAGTATTCCAGTTCTAAAATTAAGGAAATTTTGAGTTGAATTTTGTAGTGGACGCGGGTACCCGTCAGGGACCCTCAACTCCACCAATGGTACCCGCGTCCGGAGATTTCAGATGGCTTTAAATAGCCGTTAATGGAATCTCCGGTTTTTTATTTGCCCAAAATTATAGTGAAAATTGACCAAAAAATCGGTGTTTTTTCTCGCAAGCCCTATTGCAATAGGGAAAATGAAAATTTTAACGAGTCGAACCCGCGTCCGAAATAGATGTATGAAACTGGTGTAACAGGTTTATTGGTACCTTATGATGATCGTAAATTGAAATTAAAATATTCCTATAAAACTTCTAAGGGAGGAGAGGGAATTAATCAAAATGTGTTATAATATATTTTGGAAGGTGATAATATGAAGAGGATTGTTAATATAGTACTGTTACTGATTATATTAGGTGTTTTATCAGGATGTGCTTTATTTCAAGAAAATAATGAATGTACAATAGAAGTTAATGAAAATGTTGAGAACAGTGGAACACTTTATAGAACATATTGTGTAAGTGATAGTAAAAATGTTCAAGGATTAGTAAACTCAGATTTTGAGATAGTAATTCCTGAGATTTATACTAGAATTGATTCTGGTATAGACTTATATGTTGATGACACAATAGATTTCAGTAATGATATTGAATATTTTAGAGTTGCATACTATGAAGATGGTGATTATAAACAAGGTGTTATTGACAGAAACAACAATCTGATAGTTGAATTTGAAAGTTACAGTAAAATAATTATTTCAAATGATGCAAATAAGATTTACTCATATGAAAACCAAGGCACAATTTACGACATTCAATCAGGATTGTTTTTAAATGTTGAATACAGAATTATACGGAAAAGTAATGATTATTATATTGCTATGCAAGATGATAAGCAAATAGTATTAAATAAATCGTTTGATATTGTTTTTGATGATAATTATGATGAGGTTTTGTCCGTATCTGATGAGTCTATAATTTACAAAAAGGATCACTATATGTATGCAAAGGATTTAGAAAGTAATATTGTTGTTGATATCTTTGACGTAAGTATATACCCAGACTATATATACATGGATGATTTTGATGATTACTTCTTAATTAATCCAAATAGTGATGTAATTTTTGCGGATATCAAAGATGGAACGTTGACTAATATTGATGATTGCTCCTCGATTCTTAATTTTGAAGGTAAATATATTACAATGTTCTGTTCAAATAATTACAAAGTTTTCACTAAAGATAATTTGACACCCGTATTAGAAATCCCATTAAAAAACACTGATATAATTCCGTTATCCGCTACATATATACAATATGTTGAGAATGACGCATCAATTCGAACTGTTGGTAAAATTGTTGATTTCGATTCTCAAATTCAATCATATGAATTATTCTTGAATAGAACAATTGAAGTTCATTTTGAAGAACAGAAAACGCACTATGATGTAGAAACTTTGGAAGAATTGTTTAGTACAAATTTAGAATGTGAAATTGTGCCTAATAATATGGGTGCTAATCTTGTAATAACTAACAAAGGTTGCAGTGTTAGTGATATTTCTGAAAATATAACTGTTCTCAGTCTAAGTAATACGAGAATCTCAATAACTAATCTAGAAATCTATTTCTACACTGATGAATATATATTTCTAAATGAGAATGGGAAAACAATCATTGTTGACTATGACTTGAATATTTTGTTCTGATATTGAATATAAATATAGAAATAGATAGTATTGCTCTTTATTATTGGACAGGGGTTGGTGCAAACTCAACTCCACCATTGGAATGCTGATAGTATTTTGTACACAAAAAGTTGGACAAGTTACTATTTAAATGAAAGACCATCATAAATTGATGGTCTTTTCTATGTCTTTGTTTAGAGGTTTTCTTCAAATTCATTAGGTGTTACATAATTTAGAGATGCATGTGGACGCCTGTAATTGAAAAAATGTACGTATTCGTCAATTGATTCTTTCAATTCATTAAAGTCTTTATATAGAAATCGATATATTTCTTCTTTCTTCAAACTAGCAAATGTACTTTCACATATTGCATTATCATATGGACAACCAGTTTTAGAATATGACTGTGTTACATTATGCTTGGTTAAGCATTTCTTAAAGATAGATGATTTGTATTGTCCTCCTTGATCACTATGGAATATCAAGTTCTTAGGTTTGTTTCTTTTAATGTATGCTTTTTTAAACAATCTAACAATATTTATCGCTTCCATATTTTTTGACAGAGTGTAATCAATTATAAATCTAGAGTAGATGTCAATAATTACATGTAAGTAGTAGTGTTTTGAATTAATTTTTATATATGTGATATCGCTAATCCAAATCATATTGATTGTTGTATTTGAATCTAATTTACTGATGATGTTTGGTTTTGAAAAGTATTTTCTTTTATGTGCCTCATTATAGTTTTTACTCTTTTGATTAACGATTAACTCCATTTCTTTCATTAATCTTGTAATTCGACGTTCACTTATAATATAACCATCTTTAATCATGATTTTTCTAATTTTTCTTGAACCAAATCTTCCTTTAGATTCTTGAAAAATTTCTTTAATGATGGGTTTGTAAACTTCATCATCTTTATCAATCTTTGTAATTTTTGGTTTTCTATATTTATTGTGATAATAAGTTGATCTATGCAAGTTCAAAACTTTACAGATTGAATGAACTGAGTATTTATTTTCTAATGAAGTTGCAAATTTTAATTTTTCATGGCTAGATAGGTTCAACTCTCTAATTACAAAACTATAGATACTATTTTCTCTTTCTAATCGTTCAAGCTTAATTTTGTCTTTATGTATCTGACTATTACTAATATTAGCCTTGCTGATAGGGACTTCCTTAAACTTAAATATCCAATTATACAAAGTACTTCTTGAAATATTTTCCTCTTTTGAAATGGTAGTTGCTGGAAAACCGTTTAAATACTTATTAACAATAATTTGTTTTTCTTCGTTTGTGTAATTCATAATTACCACCTTTCATTTTAGAAAGTTATTATACATGAAATGAAAGTTAATAATTTTATTTTTTGATAAATATCACAATATGTTCTAATTTTTGAGTTGTATGATTTTGAGTTAGAATATGAAGCACATATGCGGAATACGCATATATGATCCTTTGGGAGTTGAGAAATTAAGTTTTTATGGTGATAAAAGGAGAATGACTATTAGTATTGCTCGTTTATATTGAGTAAGTAGTAGTTCTAGGACAACTTAGTTAATAGTTCTCGGGTTATGAAAAATCTATTTAGTATAAGGATACGCACCTTTTACAGCTGAATAATCTTAGTAAATAGCACCTTTTACAGGGGAATATATTTAAATACTTGCACCTTTCACTGGGGAATGATATAATGATGATGGGTGATAATATGAAAAGAAAAATATATAATGAGTTATTGAATTGGAAGAATAAGAATCATTCTCAGTCGTTACTAGTTAAAGGTGCGAGACAAGTTGGAAAGACATTTATTATTAAAGAATTTGGTGAAAATGAATTTGAGAATA
>Ga0307992_1001984_pt1 | contig 11805 bp, 19 predicted proteins | sample EllFjometagen133_FD_203162 | JGI IMG/M metagenome (GOLD analysis project Ga0307992, IMG submission 203162) | Marine microbial communities from Ellis Fjord, Antarctic Ocean - #133 | ecosystem: Environmental > Aquatic > Marine > Unclassified | place: Southern Ocean | collected 2014-10-08
AGGAGTTTTAATCTTTAACCACTCAATAGAAGCTCCTACAGGAATTATATCGTGGTATTCAGAAGCGAAACCAGGAGTTTGTGTTGTATCATCAGAAGCAAAGGCTACCGAACCTCTATCAAAGAATGCTTTTAATCCTGCAGTTGAAGCATAGTTAGGTGTTGGAAATAACTCTATTGTTTTTCCAACTAATCTGTAATATCTAGGAACATCATTAACATCCATAAACTCTCCCTTGTTGTGTATTTCTTCTAACGTAATAGCTTTTAGTGTAACCCATTGGTCATTAGAATCTTTAACCTCTAGTCTCTGAACTGTTAATGCTTTATCAGGTAAAGCGTAAGTTGCTGTTCCACTTACTATATCTGTTGTTGCTTGTGGTAAGTCTGTCTGGTTAGAATCTTCATACTGCCAATTACCATTTGAGGTAAAGATTGTGTGCCAAACTCTACTAGAAATTATGTTACTGTAAGCTGTAAAGTCTTGTAGTAAAGATGTTGAGCCACTAATTGCAGTATCACCTAAATTACAATACCTTTCACAGTTTTGTATAATTCCGAGCCTAGTTGTTGTATCATTGTAAATCATAAATTTAAAAACTTTTGTGTTACTTGTTTGTAATTATATTTTTCAAAATCATCAGGCTTCTCTACAAAGTTCCAGTTACCATATTCATCATAAACTGAGGTTTTAAGTCCCATAGCCCAAGCCTCAATTGTTACTGTACCAACATATATCCCAGCTACTTCATCACATTGACACATTAAACTTTCTATATCTTTTGTTTCTGGAAATATCTTCACATAATCGTTAACTGGTAATTTTAAGCCGTGATTTTTGCCAACAATCCATACTTCGCAAGATTCATTTGCTCTACCACATAAATCAATTAGCATAGCCTCTCTTAGAGTATCAATCGTACAAGGTGCTATGATTCTGTATGTTCTATGTGGAACTAAAGGTATTTGCCATCTTTTAAAGTCTATTGGTATTGGCAGTATGTTTGGTATTCCCCATTGTTTAGCGACTTCTTCTCTTGGTGCTATATATCCAGTAATCCTTCTATCTATTATCGGTTTGTCGCAAGGATTTTTAGAATGACACAGGTTATAAATCTTATCTGCTGTAAACTTATCCATTACTTCAGGAAAATAATCATTTACTACTGCCACATCGTAATCACCAGTCGGATTTTCAGAACAAGTTACATCGTGTCCAAGTTCTCTAAGTCCTTTAGCTAAATTCCTAACATACATTGGTTGACCTGTTAAAGACTTTTGTTCAGGTGATGTTAGTAGTATCTTCATAACGTTTCAGCAAAGTTATTTTCTCTCCAACTAAAGAATTTTCTATGTAATGGTTTTTTCCAATCTTTACCGTAATTTGTTTCTAAGTATTCTTCTATGTTACTAGGTATGTTAAACTCTTCTCCAAAGAACTCTATCTTATCAAATTTCTCTAAATGCTTTTTATCAATTAGTTTTGTTACACATCCAACTGTATTATGTTGTGGATAAAATCTCCAAGCAGACTTTCCATCTACTTCTGATATAAAAAATAAATCAACTTTTGAATAATAAGGATTAACCCAATCTTTTTTAAAAGCTACCTCAGGACTTATGCCATCTTTATCAATCCAATCACCACAATTATCCCATTCACTAAACTTTTCTTTTATTTCTTCTATGCGGTCATAATATTTAATATCGATAGCTAAATCCATATCGTCAATATCCCCAGGGCAAAATGTTTTATCACGATAAGCTCCTAGCACAGTTCCTAAAAATAAACAAAATGGTATTTCTAATTCATCTAATAACTTTTTAGCTTCTTTTAAGACTCCTGCTGATTGTTCTTCTGTTGTTGCCATAGAGGTAAATGTGAGTGTCCATCTAAGTTAATACGGTTTGTTATACGCTTTCTTTCAAGGTAAATCTCTACATAATCCATTGCTCTTGACCTGTACTTGTGATAATCCACATTACTGGTATGAAGATGAGCCATTGGTATATCCGATACACCCACTCTTAGTTTGCCTTGATGTTCATAGAAGTAAGCAAAGTGTTCTCCAAGTTTTAAATCATCATCCCACTTATACTTTTTAAGTGTTTCAGTCTTAGCTAGAAATATGTTTGCACAAAAGTCATATATTCCATCTTTACTTTCTTTAGTGTATCTAACCACGCTTGTATCACCATCATAAGTAGTTTCATAACATCCATAGTATTCTAGGTCTTCTATCTTGAACTGTAATATATCTAAATCTTTATCTGCTATCTCTTGTTCTATCTTTACCAAGTCAGTATCAGCTGTAAACACACAATCATCATCTAATATCACGCAATACTTTGTTTTACACTTATTAACTAATTCATTTCTACCTTTTGAAAGTCCTAAATTAAATCCATCAGGTGAATATTCATAGCTATCATCAAATATTATTACTGGTAAGTCAGGGTAGTATAGTTCAATACTAGCTAACAACCTTTTCAATGTCTCTGGTCTTCTGAATGTTTTTATCAGTACCGTTGTGTTCATATTTTTTTACTACGATAATACCATATAATCCATCTGGAAATTGTATAGATGAATCTATTCTTTCAGATTCTGCCATAATTTTGAATAATTAGATGTATAATAGTTCCAATTGTCTCTATGTATCGGAGTCTTCCAGTCTTTACCATAGTTATACTCTAGATAACCTTCAACGTCCTCAGGAACGTTATATTTTTCCCCGTAGAACTCAATCTCTTGCAATTTATCATAGAACCTCTTAGGTAGTATAAATGTGTTGTATTCTTTTAAACTCTTATACATTCTAAATAATAGTTCTTCTTTATTATCTGGGTTAGGGCTATAAAACCATAAATCTACTTTTATCTTTTTACGACCAGCCACTTCTTTAAAGAAAGAATACTCAGTTGATATGCCATCCTCGGCTTTCCATATTGCTTTTATGTTCCAATGCTTGGCAGTCATATCACGTTGTATTTCATCTATCCTACTAAAGTCTTCTTCGTATAGAAATAAATCTATATCATCAATGTCACCAGGGCAGAAGTCTTTGTCCCTGTACGCTCCTAATACTGTACCGAGAGTTAAGCCAAACTCTATACCCAAGTTATCTAATATACCTTTGGCTTCTTTAAGCCCATTCGCCGCTAATTGTTTATGTTCTTCGTCATTCATATAAATACTACTCCTTGTAATTCTATTATATTAAACTTTCTAGCTTCTTCTACTAATTCGCTGTATCTTTTACTATCACAGTTTACATCAACGTATAAGTCTTCTTTATCTAACATAAATGTTTTAATCCCTATGTCTACCATCTTCTGCATATTCTTTATACCAAGTTTTGTTTCTATCTTTGGTATAAACTCTACATCAATCTCTTTCATTATCTCTTGCATATCTTTTGTGTTCTCACAATTAGATACTGCAAAATATTTAACGGACTTGTGTTGTGTCAATGCCATTGCTGCATTTAAACCTATCTTTGGTTGTGGTGGTTTTGTTCTTCCACTTGGAAAGTCTAGGTAAACATCGTTCTTAGATTCATCAAGTATTCTATTTGCATCAGACAAGTTATCTATCCAAGCTAAGTTTATCCTTATAACTGCTTCTTCAGGTATTGGCATCTTACCAATTAAGTGATTTGATATTACGAGCATAATCTTTTTATTATTTCACTTGTAGATATACCATCAGTATAATCTAGTAATTTAAGCTCAAACTCTTCTGACTTTAAATCTTCAAACCCTGCACCTGCCCCTTTAGCTATTAAACCTGCACTACATCTTTTTGCGTTTGGTAGTGGGCTTAATTCTCTTTGTACAATTACGTTGTAGCCTAATTCTTTCAACACAGTCATTCTTTCTTTTAATGTTAGCACTGGCTTCCTTTTAAAATTCTCTGCCACATCATCTGTGAATACTCCGACTATTAGCTCGTCACCCTGTGACTGTGCTTGCTTGAGCGACCTTATATGACCGTAGTGTAAAAGGTCAAATACCCCGTAGGTATAAACTATCATAACTTTTCTTCCGCCATCTTTTCTTTAAGGGCTAATTTATATTCATCTATCAAATTAATTACCTCGTAATATGCCTTGCCATCTTCTAAAAATACTCTTGCTATCATTTCAAACTCTCCAACCTCAATCTTTTCTTTATCCATTATTACTTTTGTTTTCTCTTTTAACTTTTCCATCTTGTAACCGAGTTTTGTCTTCTCTTTGTCTATCTTCATTAACTTTTCCATCTCTACACCAATCTCTTTATGCACTACTCCTCTCTTTTTTAAAATCTCTACTAGCTTGTCGTTATTTATTTCTACTTTCATATAAATAATGTTTTATAAGCGTCTGCCCAGCGATGAGCATTGTCTTCTATATTATAGTTTTTAATAACGTACTCCTTAGCCTTCTTACCTATGTTACGCCTTAGCTCTTTATCATCTATTAATTTATTTACCTCTGCCTGCCAATCTTTATTATCTTTGATAAGTACACCAATATCTGGTGTGATCTCTTCATAGGGACTGTCTTTAAAACTCTGAGCCACTACTGGTATCTCACACATACTTGCTTCTAAGAACTTCAGATTACTTTTACACCTATTAAAGTAATTATCTTTCCTAGGAATCAGCATAATGTCCAGTTTCATACTATTCAATGTCTCTGGATACAGATGCACTGGACACCAAGGGATATGTTCTTTCTTAATACTGTCCCAATACTCGTACTCATCTTTAAACACTTTCGTAACTTGTGGATTCTTTGCCCTATGCTCTTTATCTCCTAGACCAAACATACAAATCTCTACATCATCTCTTTCGCTTAATTCTCTTATAAAATCTTTTAAGTGTAAGTAATCATACTCCATTGCCACGCTACCAACTAAACCTATTCTAACCTTATCTGTTTCGTTTCGTTTTGGCTCATCCCAATCATTAGGGTCTACTTGGTTAGGTATCACTATAACATTTGGGTTTATCTCTCTATATTCTTTTGCTAATACTTCTGTCGATGTAGTAACTAGGTCACACAAACCCATAAACTCATCTAGGTTATCGCTTCTTCTTTGTAAATGGTCAACTTTACTTCCGTCAGGATTCCAGTTAGCTAATGGATGATTGTCAGTTAGTCTAAACGTATCGTCATTATCCATTACTATCTTCTTTCCATCTTTCTTTAATAGCTTTGCTAAATCGTGATACTCTGGTTCTTCTGCTCTATGAAAAACTACTACATCTGACCCCATCAACTCATCTTTAATTTGTCCTATATCTTTTCTTTTCTCGCTAAGTAATGATTGGTCAGTTCTGTAACCATTATAAATGAATGGTTGGTGAATACGAACGTAGTTACATCCTCCGTAACCACTATTCACCATAAATACTTGAGGTTCATACATATCTTTTACTTTTTTTATTCTTTTTTATCTTCTCCTGCCTCTTCTGCCACTCTATCTGTTTGTCCAGTTCTCCCCAAGTCATCTTTGACCAGTGTTGGGCTTCCTTCGTAGTAGTCGGCGGCTGTTCCTTCATATTTTTGTCCATTAGGGGCTATAAATACACTAACTCTTTTAAGGTCTTTACCTGTTGCTATTGTTGCTCCCATATAATTAATATTTAAAGATTAAATTACATCCTTTACTCTTCGGAACATTCTTATTATAGACTGCCTTTATTCCAAAGAATTTATCTTTTTTAATCAATGGGTGGTCTGGTAATTCTCCACTGTATTCTATAAATGAATTAGGAAACTTTTTTGATTCTTCTACTAGTTGTCTAATGTGTTCTATTTTCATATTATTTACTCCCTTTCCAACCTCAGTGAGAGTGGAAAACTCCACCGAGGAAAGCAAATTAAGATTTAACTTGTAACTAGATTGCGTCTGCTGTCTTAATCCATACACCACTTGTGTCTCTATTTTCTATTACACCGAATACTACATCAGCAGTTGTGACTGTTGATAAGTATTGTGGAATATAATTAGATTGAACACGCATAATGGTTGAACCGTGGACAATAGCGTCTTTATGAGCTAGACAAGATTGTGCTGAACCATCGGTTGCACCAATTCTATCACTCATTACTACAGGTAAACCATATAGGTAACCAATGTGTCCTTTCAATACTGGGTCAGCACCTTTTGTGTTAACAAGTAAAGAAAATCTATCGATAGCCTGTACATCATTCCAAACCTGTTTAGGAGTAAGGAAGAATGCTCGGTCTGATTGAGGTACAGAGGCTTCATCCAAATATTGGATAGCCCTACGGATATTACTATCTGCAAGAGCAGCGGCTGAAGTACCAACCACGTTTGCGAAATTATCAAACAAAGCGATGATAGCATCTTCGTAAGCTGCAGCAGTAGTATAAGCAGCGTTCATAGCTAACTTATCCATATAGTTGTAACTCTTTTTGACTTGCTCTGCTTCTTTATCTTCTATTGCGAAAGAAGTCTCATACCAAGTATCAACAGTTAAGGTGATTTGGTTGTCAGTAGGATTGTTCAATGTTACTGCTGTTGCATTACTCTTAGAGTGAGCTGTCATTTCAGTAATGTTTGGAATCAAGAGAGTTTTAGTACCACTAGCTAGGTCTGCTGATAAATCAGTAAAGAAAGCTGCTGTCTTTAACTCGTCTCGATAAAAGTTGTTCATCTTTTCAGCAAACAGACCAGGAATCACACTCGCTAGAGTTGTGTTTGTCTGTGTAGCTGAAGGAAATGCTCCTGTTGCCATATAATTGTACTATTGTATCTTACTCATTGTGTCGTGGTATAACTTTGAGTGTTCTTCCTTAGACATAGAACCTACATCTTTTGGTTGAAACTTAGAGCTTCCGCCTGAAGCACCCAATGATGCTTTTGCAGAGTTTTCTTTCTTTTGGCGTTCTAAAACCTTTGTTTTTATATAAGGGTCTTCTAACGTTTCCAGAATAGATGATTCATTGACCTTTGCTAGTTTATTAACTAGGTCAACTTCTTCTTCTGTATAACCTTTAGCAAAAAGGATTGCTTCTTCACGAGTAAGATTTGAATTAGAACTGTCTTTAACAGTCTTAATAGGTTTCTTTGTTTCCGTCTTTTTAAGACGAGCATAAAGTTTTGCGTTCAACTCTTTTGTTTTGTTTAGGTCTGCTTTAAGAGTTTCTACATCGGGCTCGCTATTATTACCCTCAACTTGTTCACCACCTTGGTCAAGGTCAAGTTCCTCGGTTTCTTCAGAGGTATTCTCCTCAAATTGAGTTTCCTCAATGTTTTCTTCTGTCATAGAAGATATGTTGTATCCGATTAAGAGTCGGAGAGCTCAATAACAGTTTTAAGAGGTCTGATAACTCTGTAATAGCCGATGAGTTGAACATCGGACTGTGCCACTCTATTATTTTGTTTCAAAACTAACTACTTCACCACACTTCAAATCTTTCCATTCTTTCAAATTGTTCACCCATTGAGTATCTGTTAAACCTTCAATACTAAGACACTCCTTACCATCAACAATTATTTTGTTTATTGTTATTTTCATACTACTTATATCCTTTGTCTTCTTTAATAGACATAACTACACTCTTTTCAAATTTCTTTATTGCTTTCTCCACCATCTTAGCCGCCATCTCATAAGCAGTAACTTCTCTAGCTATCATTGCGTTGGTCTTACCTTCTGTCTTTAATCTAAAAGGTTTATTTTGTGTTGCGTCTTTAAGAATTGTTTTGAATGCCTGATATTCTTGACCTTCTATGAAAGATTTGTTAATCATACTTTATTATTAAATTCATCACTAAGTTTACCACTCTCATCCCTTAATTTATCCCATTCTTCAAATGATATACTATCGAAACATTTAATACAGACCATATTGGGAGCTTTTACTTTAAAAAACCTACTACCACAATCACAAGCTATTCCATAAGACCTCAATTCTTTTCTAAATCTATCTTTTCTTCTATCTACTTTATATTTTACTTTAAACATATTATGATAATGGTTTAGCACTAGCCAATAATGCATCTGGTTTCTTTGGTTCTGGTAGTTTTTCTGAACTACCTTCTGCATTAGCCTGTTCTAACTGTTCACGCTGTTTAGGTGTAAGTTTCCAGTAGCTAATTCCGTTGTTTTCTAAGTATTGTCTGAATAATGGAATATCTGTCATAGCTGGGTTTGCACCTGTCATCTGTAAAGCATTAAAGTAAGCGTCATTCATTTGTGATTTATCTCCTGTTTCAGATGTAGGCATCAACCTAAATCCGAATTTAAAGTTAAACCAACCTTTAGGAATTTCAATCTTTCTACCTTTAGTTTTTACTGTACCAAGTATTTCAGCTTCTAAGTTATCAAGTATTTGTGGGTTAAGTTCTTGACCATTTAACATCTTCTCTTTAGCCATCCAGTTTTTGACTGCTTTATCATAGACATCTACATCTACATCATCTTGTGCAATCTCTACCATCATACCTTTATTCCATCCTTTGATAACGTCAGGAAATATCCAGTGCATTAGTACACCACTTATCTTTTCTCCTAAGTTCTGCCTATAAATAGTAAAAGCACTTTCAGCTGCAGCGTTCACTACTGCTAATCCTCTAAATGTAGTTGAGGCTGGACTAGCTTCGCCTTGTATAATCTCTGGTGTCATACACAATCTATCAGCCTGTTGGTTGATAAGTTGTAATTCTTGTATAAATTGATTAAGACCAGTGTTTTGAATACCTACCTGTTCAAAACTGTCATCTCCTACAATCTGTCCGTTGATAGCCTGTTCTAGTACATTACCTGTCATATCTGTATTAGCGGACTTAAACAGCAATAATGAAGCTATCTTGGTACTCTCAGCGTTCTGATTAACTAACTCATTAGCCCTTTCTTGTAATTTAAATAGTCTTTCTACTACGCCAATACCTAAAGCCCTACCATTGTATCTACCTAATCTAAATAGTTCATAAGGATATTCTTCTGGTTTAATATCTTCAGCCCATAGTTCGACATAGTCAGCTCCATAATTATAGCCAATAATATGCTTGAAATTGTTTTCTCCTTCTTCCCATAAGTAACCTGTAAACTCCCAAACTTCTATTTTATTATTTCCTTGTTCTTTTTCAAGTATAGCTTCGACACCATTCCATACAGTCATCTTCTCAATCATTTCATTCTTTGATAAGAAGTGTTTCTCTACCATATCAACATTAACAAGGTCTTCTGCTGATTGGTCAAAATATAAGTTTTCTAGTTTACATTCTTTTAATACATTTTTTTTACCATCCTGTACTACTTTCCATATAATACTACCATAAGTTGATATACCTTGTGCTAAGTCATTAAGTGTTTGGTAAAACTTCTCATCTCTAAACCATTCTCTTGATTTAATTCTTAATATCCAAGATTGATAAAAGTTATACTCCCCCTCACCAATAGGTAAGAAGTCTTTAGTATCAAATTGAAGTAATTTAGAGAAGTGAGGAATACGAGAAGTTGATATATTCCAAAAGATAGCATCATCATCTCTGTCTATGTATTTATTGTTTATATAAAAGTTAATCCTACGAACTAACTCTCTTTGGTTGTAAAGAAAAGATGAGTGTTCGTTCTTATCTTGAACTACTAACTGCAAATAGTCCTCCTTAGCAGAAGTGACTATATCTTTTACTTTATCATATACTATTTCATTAGGTATCATATTATCTAAAAAATGTTGGTTTATTATTATTTGCAAAAGGACTTATATTCATATTTACTTTATTAGCCATAGTCATTTGATAGGCTAAAGCGTCTGATAAGTCATCGTGTACTGCTTTTGGAAAGGTTATTAACTCATCAATTAAATCTGTTTGTGTTTCCTTAAAGAACATTGATTTTGATAGAAAGCGTGGGACAAGACTTTCAATACGCCTATTCTTATTCTGTCCACCATCTTTTAATTCTTCTACAACGAAAAAGCAATTACGCTCTCTCATTGTTCTTTCAAGGTTTGGTTTGATAGTGTATTCAAATGCTTTCTGTTCAATACCTATTTTTACAGGCTGATAATATAGTTTTAAATCAACAATCTTATCTATAAGCTCTTGTTCTGTACCTTTAAAGCGTTCTGCTTGTCTTATATACCAATTATTATCATTATCAACACTGTTTACTATAATTCCAGTAGAGTCTGCTGTCTTTTCTTTACTGTAAGCTCTATCAATAGTTATAAAGGTTTTTAATTGTTTCTTTGCTATTTCTTCTTCTGTAAAATAGCTAAACTTCTCAATAGGAAACCTAGCATTCTCACTACTAACAGGCTCATTCATATACTCGGAATAGAATAGATATAGTTGCCCATTCTCAGTATATTGTTTTTTCTTTTCTTCTAATTGTTCTAGGTTTAAATGTTCTTCCCATAGGGCTTTACCATCCATTATTGCCTTGTAGGTTTTCTTAAACCAATTCTTATAAGTTTTGTCTTGTAGTAGTTTGGCTAACAAACTATCAAAGTGTAAGATAGTACCAACTACTATTACTCTGGCATTACCATCTTCAGATAGTGATGGAAGTAAAGCCCCATTGAACCATCTTTCTAGCTTTTCTCTTCTGTCTTTGCTTTGTACCAATTCATCATTTTCTAAGTCATCAATAATTACCAAATCTGGTCTATTCTCTCTAAACTTTAATCCACGAACCTTCATACCAGCACCAAGTGCTTTTATCATTATACCGTTTACTATAATCTCACCCTCACTCCAATTCTTAGATTCTAATTTACCATATAATTGTTTTATCAATTCATTACCTTCTAATTCAGCTTTTACAGCGTCCAAGAATAATACTGCTTGACTATAAGTATCTGATATTAGAAGAACAAACTTTGCTTTTTTATTTAATATAACCCATAAAAGATATAGCAAGTCTACCAATGTACTCTTAGCGTGTCCACGTGGTGCACCTAAAGCTATAAGTTTCTTATCTTCATCTATCAAATATGATATTACTTCTTTATGGAAATCTGGAGTCTTCTTTTTAAAGTGATGTGCTAGTGCCGATTCTCCAAAGTATAGAATATCTTTATTATACAGTTCCCGTATTGCTTGAGTTTTCTCCTTGTAAGTTATAGGCATAAGTTTCTAGTACCTTGTCTAACACATTTTCATTAAGAGGTTTATCATCAGTAGTTATATCTTGCTTAGGTTTAAAGTCTCTATCTTTTCTTTCTAAATACCATTTAGAGGTATCTGGTTTATCTTCTTTTAATATAGCTTCTCTTATCTTTAATTTAGCTTGGTATTTTATACTATTTTTAAGAGCTTTCTTTCGGTCAATAAATTCTGGGTGTTGCTCTTGGTAATTATAAAGTGATTGTTTGCTAATGTTAGCCAAAAAACAGGCTTGTCCGTCTGAAGCATCATTGGAATAAGCTACCTCTAATTGTTTGATTGTCTCCTCTGTCATTACAGTGGGTCTTCCAGCTGGCATATTATTTTTTTATTACTGGTTTAGTTTCTAATTCATTAGCTCTTTTATCAATTTCTTTTTCTAAAATTTGTATGTTGTTCTGTGTTTGATTTAACAGTTTAATCTGTTCATAAGCCATTCCTTTTAATTGTTCTAGTGTCTGTTTAGATAAGTCCATATTATTCTATTATAAATAAGTAATATTTTTTACATTTAGCACAGACACAATCTCCATAGCCTGCTTTGTGCGTTAGCTTCTTCTTACAGTTAGGACAATTAACGTATCTTAGTATATCACTAGGTTTCTTTATTTTAATCTTCTCTTCTTTCATATGTATAAACTACCATTGATGACTGCACGTATAAATAAACAAA
>Ga0307992_1001985_pt1 | contig 11805 bp, 12 predicted proteins | sample EllFjometagen133_FD_203162 | JGI IMG/M metagenome (GOLD analysis project Ga0307992, IMG submission 203162) | Marine microbial communities from Ellis Fjord, Antarctic Ocean - #133 | ecosystem: Environmental > Aquatic > Marine > Unclassified | place: Southern Ocean | collected 2014-10-08
CTTCGATGATCTTATTTAACAAATAATTCACCCCTCAATAATTATAAAATGGTCTATAAAAAAAACTTCATAAATTATGTATTATAATCTATGAATACATGTCCTTATTAATAAATACACAATTGAAAGTATAACACATCAGATAATTGTTTTCAATGCTAAAAAAGTATCGAGTATAAAATACAGTAATAAATAACAAGTAATGAGTAATAAGATTAAATTTCAGAAATTACAAAACAGGTACTCAATACATTTTTTTACATGCTTTTAATTTCTTTTAATAATCTTTTTATTATTATTTTATCACTGGATTCAGCAATTATCTTGCCTTTTTTAAACAGTACTCCCTTTTCTTTATTGAAGGCAACGCCTATATCAGCTTCTCTTGCTTCGCCCGGTCCATTTACCATACATCCCATAACTGCAATGGTTAACGGTTTATCGGTATAACAAATCTGTTTCTCTACTTTTGCCACAATTTTATCCAAATCTACTATACATCTTCCGCAGGTTGGACAGGAAATTAAATTTGGGCCCCTCTGTCTAAGATGTAAGGCCTTTAATATCTCGTACCCTACTTTTACTTCTTTTACAGGATCTCCGGTCAATGATACTCTAATGGTGTCACCAACCCCTTGAAGTAAAAGCGCACCAATTCCCACAGATGATTTAATAATACCTGAAAAAGGCGGGCCAGCTTCAGTGATTCCCAAATGTAAGGGATAATCATATCTTGAGGAAAATATATTATTTGCTTCTATGGTTCTAATTACATCCGTAGATTTAATGGAAAATTTTACATTATGATAGTCTACTTCTTCCATTATTTTGATAATATTTTTGGCACTTTCTATTAGAGCTTCGGAAGTTACTTTTTTGTATATCTTTAGTATATTTTTATCTAACGAGCCGGAGTTTATACCAAATCTAATAGGCAAATTTCTTTCTTTTGCTAATTTTATAATTAATTTAAGCTTTTCTACATTTTTTATATTTCCAGGATTTATTCTTATTCCATCTACTCCAAGTTCGATAGATTTTAAAGCTAATTTATAATCATAGTGAATATCGGCAACCAGGGGTATATTAATTTCCTTTTTTATCAGCGGAAGCGAGTAACATGATTCTAAATCCGGAACAGCTACCCTTACAAGTTCACAACCTTCTTTTTCCATTCTTTTTATTTGGGATACTGTATCTTGAATATTTTTCGTGTCAGTATTAGTCATTGATTGAACTGAAATTGGAGCATTTCCTCCAATTTCCAGTTTACCTACCTTAATACTCCTAGTCTTTCTTCTCTTATACATAACTTACAACTTCCTTATTTTTTATTTGACAAACAGCCTTGAAATATCCTTATAAGTGGCAATTATAAAAAGAATTACCATAAGAGATATTCCGATTAAATACATAAAGTTTAGTTTTCCAGCTTCTAAGGGTTTGCCCCTTAATTTTTCTATAGCTAAAATTATTATTTGCCCTCCATCCAAAATGGGTATAGGAAGAAGATTAAATATTCCTATAAATATACTTAAAATTGCGGTAAAATATAATAAGTTTAAGAAACCCAATTTTGCTGCTTCTCCGGTCATTTGTGCTATGCCTAAAGGTCCTGCTATTTCCAAGGGAATCTTGCCAGTAATCATTTCTATTGTGTTAGAAAATATTAGCTTTATAATATTGCCAGTTGCAACTATTCCTTTTGAAAATGCGGAAAATATATTAATCTTTTCGATAGATACTTCAAAAGTAATTCCGATTAAAGCTTTTTTATAATCATCATCATATTTTGGAGTTGTGAAAACATCAATAACTTCCCCTCCCCTATCCAGGGTAATTTGTAATTCTTTTCCTGAACTTTTATTTATAGTATCTGCAATTATATTAGGGTCTTCCGTTTTTATTGAGTTTATTGCGATAATCTTATCTCCGGAAAGTACACCTGCTTGTTCGGCAGGACCACCTTCAACAACTGTCGATACATAATTAGTAACTATCGGAATTCCACTTGTAAAAAATATAAGACTAAATATAACAACTGCGGTCGCAATATTCATAAAAGGACCTAAGGCGACTATTAATGTTCTAATCCCCAATGTTTTCTTGTCAAATCTTTGTTCTTCGGGCACTTCTTCTTCTGATGTTTCTTTACCATCTTCCTGCCCCATTTCCCCGGCCATTTTTACATAACCACCGAGAGGGATTAAGCAGATTAGATATTCTGTTTGGTTTTTTGTAAATCCTAATATTTTTGGTCCGAAGCCAAAGGAAAATTTATATACTTTTACTCCGGATGCTTTTGCGGCAATAAAATGACCGAATTCATGAAAAAATATTAATATACTAAAAACGAATATAAAGGCAATTATGGTTATCATTTTTACTCCTAAAATTTATTAGTCGTTAGTGTAATAGTCGTTAGTGAATAGTGAATAGTCGTTAGTATTAAATAAAAAATACATAATTCACTAATTCATCAATTGGCCAATTAAAATAGTCAGACATTAAATAAAACTAGCGTATACATTTGTTTATATAGTTAGTTAGTCACCTGTTAGTTAGTTAATAAATCAGTAAAAACCAGTTAACATACTAGCTAACATGTGATATTATGTGTAGCGTATAATAAGTTCTTGCTTTTGTAATTTCTGAAATTTAATATTGTTACTTATAACTTATTACTCATTACTGTATTTTATTACTCATCACTCATCACTTATTACTGGATTTTGTATTTGCACATAAAGATAGAGCTCTTTCCCTGGCCCAGTAGTCAGCATTTAAAATGTCGTTAATATTAGGATTATACTTTGCTTCATGCTCTTTCATTGTACCTTGAATAATTTGAGGGATTGATAAAAAGCCTATTTTATTATTTAAAAAAGCATTAACTGCAATTTCGTTTGCCCCATTTAATACTGCCGGCATTGTACCTCCAATCTCTAATGCTTGGTAGGCAAGTTTAATACAAGGAAATTTGCTGAAATTTGGTTTTCTAAAAGTTAATTGGCCTACTTTAGTTAATTCTAAGCGTGGAAAATTATTAGTATTCCTATTAGGATAAAATAAAGCGTACTGGATGGGAATCTTCATATCGTGTTCACCTATTTGAGCTAAAATGGTACCGTCTGTAAATTGAACCATTGAGTGCACATAACTTTGAGGATGGATTACGATTTCTATTTTATTAGCCGGTATATTGAAAAACCATTTTGCTTCAATTACTTCTAATCCTTTATTCATCAAAGTGGCCGAATCAATAGTAACCTTTTTCCCCATTTTCCAGGTGGGATGATTTAGTGCGTCTTCAGCTGTTACATTTTTTAGAGCATTTTCGGTAAAATTATAAAGAGCACCCCCGGATGCCGTCAATATAATTTTTTCAACACAATCTTTTTTCTCATTCTTTAAACATTGTAAAATTGCACTATGTTCACTATCTATAGGTATAATTTTTGCATTTTTAGATATTGCTTCTCTCACTAATAACTCGCCACCTACTACCATCGCTTCTTTGCTGGCTAAAGCAACTCTTTTTCCTCTTTTTATTGCTTCATAAGTAGGTATAAGAGATGCTATCCCGGTGATAGCAACTACAATAATATCGGTTTCTTCTAAGGTTGCTATATTTATTAATCCGTTTGTTCCCCATAATATTTTAATATTATTTTGTTTACTTAAATTCTTTTTCAAATTCCTGGCAATAGCTTCATTTTTAACTACTGCTACTTTAGGGTTATAGATACTTATCTGCTCCTGAAGCATTTTTGTGTCTTCCCAACCACTTAGAGCCACTACTTCAAATTCATTTAAATATTTTTTTATAACTTCCAGAGTTTGCTGTCCTATCGAACCTGTTGAACCTAATATAGCTATTCTTTTCTTCACAATTAAACCCCTTACTTTTAAAGATATTTTCTTAAATTCAAAAATCTTGACTAGTCGTTAGTGAATAGTCGTTAGTCGTAAGTATTAAATACAAGACGCAAAATTATTTAATTGACCGATTGACCAATCGACCGATTAAAATAGTTGTTAATTTCAAATACAAGGTTCTTAGTTCTAAGATGAGATTTAGTTGATACGGTTTACCAACTTGATTTTAATTCTTCGACCGGGTAACCGGTAAACTGGCTAACCATCTTCACTATATACTTGATACTCGATACTAATTTACTCTAACTCCTGCATTCTGCCTTCTGTTTTCTTAACTATACGCTCGCTGTACGCTCTACGCTAGCCTTATTCGCTATCACTAATTTATAATTAACAGAGCTATGTAATAATAGAATACGGGAGCTGTAAATATTAAACTGTCAAAACAGTCTAATACTCCCCCCTGACCAGGGATTAAAGTCCCTGAATCCTTGACTCCTGAACCTCTTTTCAATACTGATTCAAATATATCGCCAATTTGTGCTATTATTGCTATAATCAAACCGAGTGAAATCAATTCATTAAAAGTTAAATTTAACCACTTTTTTAAGGCAAAAGTAGTAGCAATACTTAGTATAATCCCCCCGATTGATCCTTCAATAGTTTTTTTGGGACTTATTTTAGGAAATATTTTATTTTTTCCAAAATAACTACCGATGAGATAAGCTCCAATATCATTGACCCAGGTAATGATTAACAGGGAAATAAGATAATAATTTCCATTGGGTAGGTCTTTTATTTTTATCATAAAGGATAATAAATATCCTAAATAAATGCTTCCAAAAATTGTAATGGATATCTCAGCTAATACCTTAGAATGATCTTTTCTAAATAATTGTATAATAAAAGATAATAAAATAAAAAAAGTAATAATTATATTTTTAATATGGTGATTAAAGATATAAATATCATATACTGATATAAAGATGAAGTATAAAATTAGTATGGTGCCTAATATATATGATGGCCTATATCCTTGCTTATCAGCTATATTATATAATTCCTTTAACCCCAATAAGGCTATTATTATAACAACAATAAAAAAGGGGAATCCTTCCCAAAATATTGCTAAAGAAGCTAAAAAAAACCCTATGATAGTTGTTGCAGTTCTTTTTATGAAATTACTATACTTTTCCTCCATATTTTCTCACTCTTCTTTGGTAATTTCTTATTGCTTCTACTAAATTATTCTCGTCGAAGTCAGGCCAAAAAACAGGAGTTACCCAAAGTTCCGTGTAAGCAATCTGCCAGAGCATAAAATTACTAACTCTCATCTCGCCCGCTGTTCTAATTAGTAAATCGGGATCAGGAAGATTGTAGGTATACAAATTATCCTTAATGGTATTTTCGTTAATTTCTTCAATGCTTAATGTTTTTTTGTCTATTTTTAGTAATATAGATTTTAGCGCATCAACAATTTCAGTTCTTCCACTATAGTTAATAGCAATATTTAAAATAAGTTTATCATTGCTTTTTGTACATTCGTGTAATTCTTTCATTTTTTCAGTAAGCGAATTAGGCAGGTTATTTAACCTTCCTATAAAATTTATCTGTATATTATTTTTAACTAAATTTGCTTTTTCTCTACCCAAAACTCTTGTAAATAATTTTATTAGATAGTTTATTTCCCTCTTCGGACGTTTCCAATTTTCCGTAGAAAACGCAAAAATAGTTAATATAGGAATGTTAAAGTCTAAGCAGCTAGTTATAATTTTTCTAACTGTTTTGGCACCTTCCCTGTGACCTGCGCTTCGAGGTAATCCCCTTCTCTCTGCCCATCGCCCATTTCCATCCATTATTATTGCGAGGTGTTGAGGTATTTTATTCTTATCAAATAATTCTTTTTTATTAATCTTAAAATTTCTAATAATCATCACCTATAAAAAAACCCCCTTAAAATTATATTAATACAAAATAGTTTAATATAGATTAAAATTAGAAGGGAGTTTTGTTATTTATTATTCCTTTATTATTGCTCCATTTGGACAAGCATCCGCACAAGCTCCACAATCTGTGCACTTATCTTTATCAATTATATAAGTTTCATCTCCTTCAGAAATTGCTTCTACAGGACATTCATCAACACAGATACCGCATTTGATGCATTCATCAGTAATCTTATGAGGCATTTAAGATCTCCTTTGTTTTTATTATTTTATTACAAAACATTTTCTATACTTCCATGATTTCTTTTTCTTTGAGTTCCAATAACTTATCGATATTTTCTACATACTCATCAGTTAGCTCTTGAATTTTGCTTTGTTGCTTTTTACATTCGTCTTCTGAAGTATTACCATCTTTCTCATCTTTTTTTACTAAATCATTTGCCTCTCTTCTTATGTTTCTTATGCTTACTTTCCCATTTTCGGCTTCTTTTTTTACCAGTTTTACCAAATCTTTTCGTCTTTCCTCGTTTAGTGGCGGCACTGTAAGTCGAATGATATTACCATCAATTGACGGGGCTAATCCTAAATCAGATTTCCATATAGCTTTTTCAATTTCAGAAGTACATTTTTTATCCCAGGGTTGAATAACTATTAAATTTGCTTCTGGAACAGATACATTTGCTAGTTGTTTGAGTGGAGTTAGTGCACCGTAATAGGATATTTTTATCCTGTCTACCAGGGTTGAAGAAGCCCTTCCTGTTCTTATGTGAGCAAATTCATCTCTTAATGATGTAATCGTTTTGTCCATTCTAATCTTTGTTTCATTTAACAAATCAGGCAGCATATTTATTCTCCCTTCACTATTGTTCCAATTTTTTCGCCAAATACAACTCTTTTAATATTTCCAATAGTATTAAGATTAAAAACGATGATCGGAATATTATTTTCCATGCACAAAGTAACGGAGGTTGCGTCCATAACCTTTAAACCCTTATTCAAGATCTCGAGAAAACTTATATTTTTAAATTTTACTGCTTTTGAATTTTTTAACGGATCAGACTCATATACACCATCTACTTTTGTGGCTTTAAGGATTGCTTGTGCATTTAGTTCAATTGCTCTTAGTGAGGCAGCGGTATCCGTAGTAAAGTAAGGATTCCCCGTTCCGGAAGCTAAAATTACTATTCTATTTCTTTCTAAATGCCTAATAGCCCTTCTTCTGATATATGGTTCAGCAATTGCTTTCATCTCAATTGCAGTCTGCACTCTTGTTTCAATATTTAATTTCTCTAAAGAATCTTGAAGTGCTAAAGCATTTATTACAGTTGCCAACATGCCCATATAATCAGCCGAAACCCGATCTACACCTTTTTCGCTTCCCTCTTTGCCTCTAAAGATATTACCTCCTCCAATCACTATCGCTACTTGCACTCCCAATTCTTTTATCTCGGCAATTTCTTTAGCAATAAAATTAATCTTTTGGGTGTCAATGCCATAACCTTTTTTCCCACATAATGATTCACCACTAAGTTTCAAGAGAATTCTCTTATATACGGGTTTTTTCATATTTCTTATCCTTCTTTATTTTAAGTGGTTTTTTGCAATGACATTTTATTTTTTTTATTCTGCCCTTTTAATCCTGCCTTCTGGCTTCTATTTTCTTAACGCAATACGCGATACTAATTAGATTTCTTCGCCAAGTTGAAATCTTGCAAATCTTTTAATTATAATATTTTCACCTAATTTAGCAATTAACTCTAATAATAACTGATTAATATTCCTGCTATTATCCTTAATAAATACTTGTTCTTTTAAACAATTTTCCTTAAAATATTTTTCCAATTTACCTTCAACAATTTTTTCAATAATCGGGGCAGGTTTTCCTGATTTTTCAACTTGCGCATAAAATATTTCTTTTTCCTTTTCAATTGTATCGTTGGGAACTTCTTCTCTGTTAATAAATTTAGGATTTGAGGCTGCAATTTGCATGGCAATATTTTTCACAAATTCTTTAAACTCCCCGGTATTAGCAACAAAATCTGTTTCACAATTTATCTCGACTAAAACTCCAATTTTGCCATATAGGTGAATGTAGGACCCTACCACTCCGTTTAACGCTTTTCTATTAAGTTTAGATGAAGCTGCGGCAATACCCTTTTTACGTAAATATTCAATTGCTTTTTCTATGTCTCCCTCGGTAGCTTTTAAAGCTTTCTTGCAATCCATCATTCCGGCACTTGTCTTTGCTCGTAATTCTTTAACCATCTGGGCACTAATGTTCATTCTTAACTCCTTGCTTCGTTTATATTGATATTTTTGTTTTAACTGACCATTTTAACTTCTTTTTCAATGGATGATTTTTTTCCTTCTATAACCGCGTCAGCTATAACTGAAGAAAGCAATTTTACTGCTCTTATTGCATCATCATTCCCTGGAATCACATAATCAATTTCTTCCGGGTTACAATTTGTATCCACAATCGCCACAATAGGAATAGAAAGTTTATTGGCTTCAGCAACTGCAATCTTCTCTTTTTTTGGATCAGCTATGAATAAGACATCTGGAAGTTTTTGCATATCTTTTATTCCGTTTAATACTTTTTGAAGTTTCTCTTTTTCTCTTTTCAAACTTATTACTTCTTTTTTAGGAAGAACTTCAAACATTTTATTATCTTCCATTTCCTCTAATTCACAAAGCCTTTTCACCCGTTTTCTAATAGTGCTGAAATTAGTTAATGTTCCGCCCAACCACCTATAATTTACATAAAACATACCACATCTTTCGGCCTCATTTTTAATTGATTCCTGGGCTTGCTTTTTAGTTCCTACAAAAAGTACATTACCACCATTACTAGATATTTCTCTTACAAAATTATAGGCCACCTGGACTAATTTTACAGTCTGTTGAAGGTCTATAATATATATATTATTTCGATTTGTAAAAATATAGGATTTCATTCTAGGATCCCATCGGCGCATTTGATGACCGAAATGTACGCCAGCTTCTAGTAATTGTTTCATTGAAATTACACTCATCTACTATCCTCCAATTTAATTTTTTTTATTTATATTTTCTTACTTTTTCTTATGACTCCAAAATCGTCATAATTCCTTATAACTTATGAATAACAAGTGCATAAAATCAAAAACAGTATAACACAGTTTTTTTTCTAAATCAAGAATAACAAAAGAAAGTATCGAGTATAAAATACAGTAATGAGTGATGAGTAATAAGTAATAAGATTAAATTTCAGAAATCATAAGAACAGGTACTTATCCACCTTGCTTATCACATGTTACACATTAGAACCCTAGTTATTTAATTAGTTAACTGGCTTATACTAATTTATTAACTAAACAACCAGGTAACCAACTAACCAGCTAATCAAGTTGATTGGTGAATTACAAAATATATCTGCTTAAATCTTCGCTCTTTACTATACTTTGTAATTTTTTCTTAACATATTTTTTATCTATAGTAACTTGCTTCTTTTTTAAACTTGGAGCGTTAAAAGAAATATCTTCCAATAATTTTTCTAAAACAGTATAAAGTCTTCTTGCCCCAATATTTTCTGTCTGTTCGTTCACCAAAAAAGAAGCTTCAGCAATCTCGTCAATAGCGTCATCTGTAATTTCAATCTTCAAACCTTCGGTGGCAAGTAAGGCTGTGTATTGTTTTATTAGTGAATTACATGGTTCAGTTAATATTCTTTTTAAATCTTCTTTATTTAAAATATTTAATTCAACTCTAATAGGAAAACGTCCTTGTAATTCAGGTATTAAATCAGAAGGTTTTGAAGTAGTAAAAGCACCAGCAGCTATAAATAAAATATGGTCAGTCTTTACTGCTCCGTGTTTAGTCATAACTGTTGACCCCTCAATAATAGGTAATATATCTCTTTGAACTCCTCCTCTAGATACATCCGGTCCGTATGATTTTTCTTGCCCGGCAATTTTATCGATTTCATCAAGAAAAACAATCCCTAAATTTTCTACTCTATCAATAGCAGCTCGAATTACTTCATCCATATCTATTAACTTCTGAGTTTCAGCGTAGAGCAATATTTTACGAGCCTCCGCAATGGTAACTTTTTGTTTTTTTCTTTTTTGAGGGAACATTTTTCCCATAATATCTTTAAAATTTATACCCATTCCTTCTATCCCGGAATTGGAAAAAACTTCTACTGTTGACTTAATGTTTTCCTCAACTTCAATTTCAATTAGTCTATTTTCCAACTCACCTTTTTCTAGTCTATCTTCAAACTTTTTTCTAGTCCTTTCAAATCTTTCTGCCCTTTCATCTTTTTTTGTTGAAACATCAAAAGATTCTTTTTTTTCTTCTTTAATTCCAGAATAATATGAACCATCTAATAAATTTGTCTCTTGTTCTTTTCTTTTGTTTGATACAGGGAATAAACAATCTATTATTTTTATATCGACCAACTGTTTTGCTTTATCTTCTACCTTACTGGCCCATTCTTTCCGAACCAATTGAACGCTTACTTCAGCTAAATCTCTGATTATGGAATCCACATCTCTTCCTACATAACCTACTTCGGTAAATTTTGTTGCTTCAACTTTTACAAAAGGGGCTTTAACTAATTTTGACAATCTTCTAACGATTTCTGTTTTTCCAACACCGGTAGGCCCGATCATTATGATATTTTTTGGTGTTACTTCATCTATTAATTCCGGGGGTAACTTCTGTCTCCTAATTCTATTTCGTAAGGCTATAGCTACTGCTTTTTTAGCATTATCTTGCCCAATTATATATTTATTAAGTTCTGAAACTATTTGTGAAGGGGTTAAGTCATTAATCATTTGTGGTTCCTCCTTTTTATTATAATTTTTCTACTGATATTTTATCATTAGTATAGATACATATTGAAGCAGTAATCTTTAATGATTCCAGGGCTATTTCGTGAGCAGATAAGTTCGAATACTTAACCAAAGCCTTTGCTGCCGCAAATGCATAAGGACCACCTGATCCGATAGCCGCAATATTATTATCCGGTTCTATTATATCACCAGTTCCGGAAACTATAAATATATGCTCTTTATCCGCAACAATTAATATCGCTTCTAATTTTCTTAATATTTTATCAGTCCGCCACTCTTTGGCCAAAGAAATAACCGCTTTAGGTAAATTTCCATGAAGTTCTTCTATTTTCTTTTCAAATTTTTCAAATAGAGTCATGGCGTCTGCGCTTGCTCCGGCAAATCCGGTAAGCACTTTATCATCATAAAGTTTTCGTATTTTTTTAGTATTATTTTTCATAATAGTATTTCCCATACTTATCTGGCCATCACCGGAAATAGCTACTTCGCCTTTATGTTTTATCGCCAAGATTGTAGTTCCTTTAAACATTTTTTATTTCATCTCCTTTAAACTTTTAATACTAAGACCTGGGATAAGATTTTTTATAAATAGCTTTTAATCTTTCTTTAGTAATATGAGTATATATTTGAGTAGTAGATAAACTCTCATGTCCTAAAAGCTCCTGCACAGAACGTAAATCTGCACCACCTCCCAAAAGATGTGTAGCAAATGAATGCCTTAAAACATGTGGGCTTATCTTTTTATTTAAACCAGCCATTTTCATGTATTTAATTAGAAGTCTTCGTATGCTTCTTGCTGATAGCCTTCCTCCAAAACGATTTAAAAATAATGCATTCTGGTTATTTTTATCTATAGATATATTTTTTCTAAATATACTTCTAACGGTTAAATATTCTTGTACCGCCTTTATACTCGGATTTCCCAAAGGGAGAATCCTTTCCTTTGAGCCCTTTCCAAATACCCTCACAGTTTTCTCGTCATAGAGGTCTATATCGCGAATATCCAAATTTACCAGTTCTCCAACCCTCATTCCGGTGCCATAAAGCAGCTCAAGGATGGCTCTATCTCTAATTCCCAATATTGTATGCCCCGACGGCGTTTCAATAAGCTTGTTAATTTCTTCTAAGTATAAGAAAGAAGG
>Ga0307992_1001986_pt1 | contig 11803 bp, 14 predicted proteins | sample EllFjometagen133_FD_203162 | JGI IMG/M metagenome (GOLD analysis project Ga0307992, IMG submission 203162) | Marine microbial communities from Ellis Fjord, Antarctic Ocean - #133 | ecosystem: Environmental > Aquatic > Marine > Unclassified | place: Southern Ocean | collected 2014-10-08
CGATACTTTTGATCTGTTATGGAAATTTGCATCCTTTGAAATATCGACCGATAGTATTATTTCCGGAAACTCGGACACATTAAACTGGATAAGCGTATATTCAGATACCTCTGAATCCCGTTTGTCTGAGTTTCGATTTGATGCAGAACTTCCTCCCGGAACATATAAAACTATCCGTTGTGCAATGCGCAACCGGAGCTGGTGGGTTTTGGAATTGGGAGATACTTCAATCATGATACCTAACGATAATCGTAGGTATCTTCCCCCTGATTCGATTTACTATACCTATAATGATATCAATGGCTGTTGGTATTGTGATTCTGGTGTTTTTGAAAGTATAGATACTGCTGAAACTGTAGAAAATATTATCATCAACAATAACAGTGCTGTTGATATTACCATGAATTTTAATCTAGATAAAATTATTTTGAATAGTAATTTAACTGTTATTGATTGGATCACTCGCGAGGGGCACGAAATGATCGAGTGGAATATCGAATATTAGTTCAAATTAAATAAATATCTCAGGGTCTTTGACAGCCTACTTCTCAACTTCTAATTTAATAAGCTCGTAATTATGGGTAGGTTTGTATTTCAGTGTCCAAAGAAAAGGAACAACAAGAAATACGCCACCGACGATTGCACCTATTTCTACATCTTCATCACGAGAAAATGAAGTATTAAATATTTCATAACCTTCTTTTTCAATGCGGACATAGTTTTTTGAGAACATGATTTTAGAATCTTTGTACTCATAGGGAGTTGTGCCTGCATACTCATCATTGATATATACTTTAGCATTTTTTGGAATAGTAGTTAACATAGTAGTACTTGAGCAACTGATGAGTAAAATTGACATAGCAAGAACGAAAGCGATAGATTTTTTGAACATATTAAACTCCTTTTTTATATTCGTTTGCGAAATATAATAAAATTAAATGAAAACTTGAGGTGTTTTTTTCTGTTTTGTTTGCTGAGTGAGCACTGTCTTAACCAGTGGTTTCAACTTTAACTTGATCTCCCGTGCACCGGGCGCACACACCCTTACACAAGCAAAACAATGCAAGCATTTGCTATGATCGATTTCCAGAGTTCCCGGATCGATGGCACCGGAGGGACAAATAAAAATGCAGCGATTACAGCGTGTACATTTTTTAAGATCCACTTCCGGATAATGTGCAAAGAGTTTGGCACTGTTTTTTGGTAGGATTTGTGACAGAAGTGAAAGGTGTCCCGAAATGTCAGGATTTAAAGGGATATCATGTTGGATTTTAGCGAGAACGGATGCGCCGAATTCGCGCGCAACCCTCATATCTTCGACATCAGGTCGGCCTTTGGCTAAAGGAAGACCTTTATGTGAAAAACTGTGTTCTCCAATGAACGCACCAGCGGCTATAGTATTGAAGCCTACTCGCTTTGCCCATGCTTCCAATTCCTTCAAACATAAGCCGAAACCAATATTGCCGTAAACGGCGACAAGAATAATTGGCTGACCTTTTGCTTCGATGCGGTTAAGAGCATCCCAAATAATGTCCGGGACATGTTCTTCGTAAACGGGTACGCCCAAGAGGACAAGTCCATCTTCTCGATCAAATGTTAGTTGAAAGTTATCGCGTTTCTCAGGAGGTGTCAGGTCGTAACCAATTATTTCATCCGCGTTAATTCCCTGGCTAATGCCAGAGAGGATCTGCCGGGTTGTTCCCGTGGGTGAAAAGAAAATCTGTGTTAGAGTATTTATAGTCATATTTTTATAAATTTCCGTTTGAAAAAAATCTTTGTGCTTTAAAAGAACAAGTAATATATTGATTTATAAGACACAAATACCAGATAATAATCTAAGATCGGAACTTCCTATTGCGTGTCTGGAAGAAGTTTTGTTATTTCATATAAATTATTTTGAGTGATAAAAAAACTTAAATGTAAAACAAGGAGAATAAGATGAAAATATTCACTTGTCTATTGCTTGTTCTTTGGAGTACACTCACAATTCTATTTGCACAAACGGCTGCTGATTATCATTTACCTTTACAAATGGGAAACAGTCTTGTATATCGTTCGGGAGAGGAAGGCACAGGCTGGACTCCGCGAACAGTTTACGAATCGATCGAAGGTACGGATTCTATCCACGGAGAATTGTATTATAAACTGGTTGGTTCGACAATAATGGATGATACTCCGAGTACCAGGCATGTATTTCATGTTTTCTGGCTACGGGAAGACAGTTTGGGAAATGTCCTCTTGGTCGCAATAGGATTTGGAGAATCCACCGATATTGATTCTGCAATGGTATACCCCATGGGATATGCCTCCTTTCCCAATGAGATCCTAAGCCCCGGATATTCTTTCCACTACGAATATGAAGGTATTTCTATGCTGGATTCAACCATCAGTAATACAGAAACGGTTGTAATACCGGCCGGTACCTTTTACAATTGTTTGAAAATGATGGAATACCGGACGGATTCCACCGGAACGCCTATATGGGAACAATATAGATACTTCGCCGAAGGTGTAGGTGAAGTTATGAAGGTAAGAGTAGACCCCAATCCGCATACGAATTTGCTTTCACAGATCAATTTTCAAACGGCGTGTGATCCGATCTTGCCCGATGTCTATTCGCTGGAACAAAATTATCCGAACCCCTTCAATCCAAGAACAGTGATCAGCTTGTACTACCCCGAAGGTAGCAATACTGCGGTCACTATTTATAATATGCAGGGAGTATTGGTTGATCAACTGCTCAATGGATTTGTCGAGGCTGGAAGTTACGAATTGATTTGGGATGCGTCAGGCATGTCCAGTGGAATTTATTTCTGTACTATGCGGATCGGGAATAAAATTAGCATAACGAAAAAAATGTTGCTGATAAAATAGGAAGAGTCATAAATATATAATTGATATAAAAGGTTTTTTTTACTTCCTTTTTTATTGTATAATTATGCTATAATTAATTATCAACTGGTAGCCGTGAATAGTAGAATTTCGAAATGAAGGAGTTTCTCTCATGATGATTAACAAATCTAAAATCATTTTTGCTCTAATTAGCGCATCAATTCTCTTTACTTTGTATGCGATTCCGTCACCCTGTATGGATACCATGAGTAAAGATAGATATTCACCTAGTGCTCAAGCATTGGGAATGGGTGGGTCATTTGCAAATATTTGGGCTGACGATCCACAGGGAATGTGGGAGAATCCTGCAGCCACAGCGCTGTTTGCACATGAAAATAAATTTGGGGTAAGCACAAGTAATTTGGAATGGCTGAATCAATTCGGTTCTGGTACGATCGCCGGCGGATTTCAATTGGGCGATAAATTTACACTCGGTCTGGGGATGACCACCGTAAATTGGGCCTATGTTCCTGATGAATTCTCATCGACATTGCTGTATGGAGGTTTGGGTGCAGCACTTTCATGGCATTCTGTTATTGATGCATCAATTGGGATATCGGCAAAAAATCTTTATATACGTTATCCAGACACAACTATTAGCAGAAATACGGTTGCGGATATTGGTGTCATTGTCGAGTGGCCTATCCTGGCTTCACTTAACAAAGGTAATCTGACCATTTCTGATCGCAGATTTCATGTTGATCTTACACCGGGCATCCATTATACATTCAAGAATTTAGGTCCTGATGTCAGAAACGATTTCTTATTCGGATTTAGCGTAAATTTATCCATGGTAGATTTAGATGCCGGATCTGAATTGATCCATGTGAAATATGCTCATGATATAAAAGAAGATGAATCAGTAAATGCCCTACAACTAGGACTATACGATATTATATTCCTTCGTTATGGTAATCACGATTACGGATTTACCAATTTTATTTCTTCAGGTTACGGTATCAATTATTCTCGTTTGCTCATGAGCATTGTTCATGCTTTTGGTGCCGATAAAGATAAAACAAGTCTTGTTAACCGCTTAGATCTGGAACAGCATTGGGGTACTTGGTCTTATGATGGAAATGATATTGGCGTAAAGGGAACGACGTTCCTCGTAAAATGGCAGTCGAAATAAACTATAAACGATGAACATGATCTCTTTCATGAGGATGTACTTATTTGAATTCGACGCTTAAATGAAGTTTCCCACCTAATCCATCTTCAATAATGCGTTGTAATGTGGATACACGAGCTTCTTTGACACCATTCTCAATTTTGGAAATATAGGATTTTGTACTACCAATTTTTTGCGCTAATTCTTCTTGTGTTAAACCTTTTTCTTTTCGAGCTTCACTAACGAGTGCCCCTAGTCGGAAGCTTTCACTCTCACGATCAAATTCATCGCGAGACTTAGTTCCTTTTTTCCCATACCGTTCATTTAAATGTTCATCAAACGATTTAAGATGAGGATTTTTCATTTTCATACTCCTTTTTTATTCTAAGAGCTTTTCTGATCTCTCGTTTAGGTGTTTTCTGTTTTTTCTTTTGAAAACCATTTACCAAAATTATCAAACGATTCTTTTCAAAGAATGAAAAGATCCTAAAAATATCATTATTATATTCTACGCGTATTTCATATAATCCATTCGTCCCGCTTAAATGCTTAAAGAACTTAACTGGAATTATTTTTTCTTGCTGAACGATTTCTATTACTGCATCAATTTTTCGTTTTACTTTTGTTGACTGTCGATCGTAAAATGACAAAAAATAATTTTCGTAAAAACAGACTTCTCTATATTTCAATGATCGTCCTCCTTATTTTAATAAAAGTTGTACTAAAGGGCAACAATAATTTTATTAATACCAAGAAAAATACTGCAATAGATGTGTTTATGTTATTGTAAATGTGAATGTGTGATGTGGATCACATGGAATACAAGTATTAAGGGTAGAGACGCGATTAATCGCGTCTCTACCCTTAATATCATTTTAATGGTTTATTGCGACTGATCAAAAACCTCACGCCGCCCACCAAAATGATCAGCGTTGAGATCCCGACAAGCGACCACTTGATCATGGAAAAGACCGAGGTGCACGTTGCCATCCACATGAATTTATTGGGCCATGCCGACAACATAATCACTATGCCGGTGTTTTCCAGATAATCAAAGAGCATCTGTAAAAAGGGGAGTAGCGCCAGTGTAGAGTTCCCAAAAAGAAGATAGATCGCAAAAGCGAACAATAGGGTATATATCACGGGGAAGATCAAATCCAGCGAGACGGCATTAAAAATATAGCTTTGCCGCATACCGGCATCATAATTTTCGATGATCTTATAAGCGTCCCCGCCATTATAAGCTAAACTTGTATCCAGTATCACTGCATGTTCACCCTTGGGTAGCATCGCGGGGAAGAATAAGAATTCAAACAGCAGCATGATCCCCATCAGAATGAGGATATTTTTCCAGGTAGCGGTTTTTTGAATGAATGTGCGCATGGGTAATTATAATAAGAATATATGTTTTAATACAGTAATTTTCTTTTTCTTAACCCCGTTAGGGGTTGAACAAGTACCGACCCTGTTAGGGGTCAAATAGCATAGAAAAAAGGTCTAATGGAAAAAGAACCGCAAAGCGGTTCAATGGGGAATCACATCAATTTGAATAAACGTTCCTCCACCTTGCGTCGGGTGGGGTGGTTTTTGGAGGGACGAGCACGAATTTTTTTTAAATTGAAATTACATTAAAGAATATAGAAATCTATTGTTTAATAATATTTCCTTTAACTGACTCGCTGATAGTTAATTCATAATCAGGGTTAATCGTTTCGACTATATTATTATTTTCGTCAAAAAAATCAAAAACAAATTTCATAGTACCAGATTTTTTGAATTCAAAATTTGACAATACTACAATTTTAATTTTATTTATTTTTTCAGTAAAATGAAGCTCTCCCTTACCTAATAAAGTCTTTTTTTGGTTGTATTCTAGATTAAATTCAAATGAATTTGGTTTAATGTTATCAGCTAGAATTCTCGCATGAAATCCAAGTTTGATGGTTTTTGGCCAGGAGTTACGATTGTCTGGTGTAACACTAAAAATTATATTATCATCATAAACTCCCATAAAAGAGTTTTTATTTCCAGCTTCATTCCGAATATCATCACAAACAACAAATGAAATTATTTTCATATATGCCTCAGGTTAATTGATAGGAGTAATTGATACTATTTTTTCAGAGTACGATATGTGGTCACCTGTAATCGAAGTTATTTCCATATCAGGTTTAAGGTCGTATTTGTTATAGTTTATTGTGGAATTGGCGCAATTTAAAACACCAATTTCAGACATGTTACAAGAATCAAAGTTCATGGTGCTTAGTAAATTTTTAATTGCATCACCAATATGTATTTTTTGAGCGATATTATAATCAAAATTATTTTCTGCAACCTCGAGTAACCATGGGAAAGTTCTTAAATATTTAAATAAAGAAAATGCAGTAGCTGAAGGTTTGGCTTTGCCAGTTTTCCATTTTGTAAGTGTTCTCTGGGGGATTGAAAGCACCCTTTCTATTGAAGCCATACTTACATTAATATCATTAAAATCATTAAGGATATTATTAATGGATTTCATTTTTAAGTCATCCATTGCTACTTTGATATTTTTGTCATTTTCAAGGGCGGAATCAAATTCAGTATCACAATATGAACATTTAAATTTTCTTAAAGAAATTTTTGTTTGTCCACCAAAAGATTCTTTCAATACTTCAAAAACACGGCTTTCATTTAAAACCTCATTCCCGCAAACGGGGCAAAGTATTTTATTCATTTTTTATTCCTTTTGATATCCCCAATTTTTCAAAAGCATATTTTAACGCTAGGTTTGAATTTTCATGCTTTTTAAAAGATTTAATCAACCATTTTTTAGTTACATCACTGAACGTTAATGCTATATATCCATATTTGCCTAAAGATCTAAAACTATATGCATCAACCATCATTTTTGGATTCTTTCTAAAGGGAGTTGTGTTAATAAATATTATTTCGCTTAAGCCTTTATTGCAAATAAAACCTATCAAATTCTCTTCGGTTTGAATGTTAAAATCCTTTCTAGCATCTGCTAAAGTATCGCAAATTGCAGATACGGAACTTCTGGATTTACAACAGGCGGTTTTAAAGTCGTCGAAAGAATAATAGCACATATAACCCCCAAAAACAAGAAATTATTATATATAAAGTATAAACCCTACCTCTTCCTCAACGCTCTCCCACTCAGCACACCCGTGTGAGTTCCTTTTTCGATGGTGAGTTTTCCGTTAAGGAAAACATAATCAATACCGGTGGGGTATTGATGGGGGTCGGAGTAGGTGCCGTTATCAATGACGGTTTCGGGGTCAAAAACTACAATATCGGCATAATAACCTTTTTTTAATAATCCGCGTTTGGGGATTTGGAAGGTTTTAGCGACCAAGCCGCTCATTTTATAAACGGCGGTGGGAAGATCGAATATATTTTCTTCGCGGCAATATTTACCCAGCACACGCACGGCTGATCCGTAGGCGCGGGGATGTTGCTTCCCTTTACCCAATTCACCGTAGGGAGCGTAGGCGGAGGCATCGGAACAGACCATGACGAAATCTTCTTTCAATACCTTTTTTAAATTATCTTCATCCATGGCAAATCCGATCATGTCTGCGTGAATATCTTCAAGCAGGACCATTTTAACATAATCGTAACCGCCCAAGCCGGTTATTTTCATACCCTCGGCGACCGTTTTGTCTGCCCAGCATGGATTCTTGCATTCCGAGATCAGGAAAAGTTCTTCACCGCCGATATTTTTAAACTTGCCTTCGGCATAGGCGCGAAACTCGGCATCGTTATCGGGGTCTTTCAGACGCTCAACAATATCGTCATCGTTGCCTGCGCGTGCCCAGGTGGGCAAAAAGACAGCAAGTGACGTGTTATATGCATTATAGGGATATCGGTCGGCAGAGACGACCAATCCTTCGTCGCGAGCTGCTTTGATATGATCAATGGCGATATCGATAAGAGGCCAATAAGGTCGGTTACAAGCTTTAAAGTGAGATATCTGAACCCGCGCACCGCTTTCCCGTCCGATACGAATAGCTTCATCAACAGCTTCAACCAGTGTTTTATCTTCATTGCGCATGTGCGTGGCGTAAATGGCATCGTGTTTTTTTAATATTGTAGCTAGCTCGATCAATTCTTCCGTTGTGGCAAAAGAGCCGGGAGCATATTCCAGTCCGGTGCTCATACCCCAGGCGCCTTGTTTTATCTGTGTTTCAAGTAAGGTTTTCATTTCGGCCAATTGTTCCGGTGTGGCTTCGGCATCCACATTCCCCATTACATAGCGGCGTATATTGCCGTGACCCACCAAACAAGCCTGATTGATTCCCATGCCATTTGCTTCTAAGGTATCACAGTAAGTTTTATAATCTTGGTATGCATTTTTAGATGACCACATACTTTTATCACCAGCTTTTTGCGGGTAAGGGGAGTAACCGCAATTTCCAGTGACCTCGGTGGTTACACCCTGACGGATCTTGGATTCGCCTTTGGGATTGATCAATAATTTTGTATCGGTATGAGCGTGTGCATCAATAAATCCCGGTGATACAACCCTATCAGTTGCGTCAATACGGATATTGGCTTCTTTGCCTGAGAGATCACCAACTGCGACGATCTTGTCGCCAATGATTCCGACGTCCGCTTTTATTGTACTTTCTCCGGAGCCGTCAATGACTGTCCCGCCGGATATAATAACATCGTAAAAATTTGTACATCCTGTTAATGTCATAATAATAAATCCTATAAATAATAATTTTTTCATTTTTTCCCCATGTAGTATTTATTTAATGCAAATAATACGAAAATCATGGTTCTTTCACAACCACATAAATTTGTGATGTACATCATGATTTAAAATTGTGAGAGAAATTTGATGGAAATTAATAATGATTTTCTTTATAACGAAAGTACGAAGGTAAGAGTGTAGGAGGGTATGAAAAGGAGAGTAAGAGGGTAAGAGTGTACGAATAGGGCAAAGAATGTAAGAGAAAAAGAAAAAGGAGGACGAAATGGAAATTATCAGGTCTCACAAAGAACTTAATGTTTACAAAGAATCTTTTGATGCGTCTATGAAGATATATGAGCTGTCGAAAAGTTTTCCAAAAGAAGAAATTTACTCATTAACAAGTCAGATTAGACGTTCATCAAGGTCCGTGAGTGCAAACATTGCCGAAGCATTTCATCGTAGAAAATACCCCAAATCATTCTCGTCAAAATTAAATGAAAGTGAGGCTGAAGCGGCAGAAACACAAAATTGGTTGGATCAAGCCTTGAAATGCGGTTTTATAGCAAAAGAAGATCATGGTAAACTTTATGAAATCTATAATAAGATCATTGCAATGTTGATAAATATGCAACTTGCTCCGGAAAAATGGTCATTTGATAAAAAGAAATAAATTCACTCGTACATTCACACCTTCGTACCCTCGTGATCGTACCCTCGTACTCTCCTACACTCGTACCCTCTTCTTTTGAAAGAAGTGTTGTAAAATATTACTGCAAGGTTGTTCATAGATGCCCGAAATAACTTTAACGCTATGATTTAAACGGGGATCTTCACAAAGATGATATAAGGAATCACAAGCACCGGCTTTGGGATCGGCAGTTGCATAAACACAAGTATCCAAACGGGCATGGACAAGAGCACCGGCGCACATGGGGCAAGGCTCCAGAGTTACATAAATGGTACAGCCATCAAGTCGTTTTTCACCCAGTGTATCACAGGCGGCTGTAATGGCCAGGATCTCCGCGTGCGCGGTGGGATCTTTTAGCGTTTCAACCTGATTGTGTGCTTTAGCAATAATATGATTGTCTTTTACAATAATCGCACCGACCGGAACTTCATCCATTTTTAAAGCTTTTTCAGCTTCAGTGAAGGCTATTTTCATCCAGTATTCGTGATTGAAAGGATTCATAAACTCTTGCATTTATGCCTCCTCTTTTACTTTTACAATGAACACTCGATCATCTTTCTGATAATCTTTGATCACGGTTTGTTCATAAGCCGAAAAAATATTTTTCATCTCAAGTGTTTGTACGTTTCCACCATATTCAAGTAAAGCGGTTCCATTATTCGTCATCCAATTTGAAAAATTCTTGGCGAAAAAACGATAAAAAGTTAAACCGTCATCTTTATCGGACAATGCCTGATGCGGTTCGTAATATGATACATTCTTGTCCAGTGAGTTCATTTCGCTATCTGCGATATAGGGTGGATTGCTGACGATCATATGGAAAGGTATTTCGGGCTTATAATTTCGGACATCTACGTGAATAACATTGATGCGATTTCCAAGATTATAAAAATTGATGTTCCGTTTCAGGACTTTTACAGCTTCTTCGGAATTTTCGACAGCTGTGATCTTTGCCTGTGGAATGTGCATAGCCAGGGCAATGGCAATACAGCCCGAGCCTGAGCCGATATCAAGAATATTCAATTCCTGAGGTAAAGTGATGTTGGTTTCTTTAACCTCTTCACCATCATCGGATTTTTCCTTGCGGACGATCTTTTTGGGCTTGATGTTTTCCAAGAGGGAAGGCGCTAATTTAATAGTTTCTTCTACCAGTCGTTCCGTTTCGGGACGTGGGATCAATACATGCTTATTCACTGCAAATTTTAGGCCATAGAACTCGCAATTGCCCACGACTTGTTGTACCGGTTGATTTGCGGCGCATTTTAATAACATGGGACGGAATATTGCCAATTCGGCTTCGCTCATCGGTCGGTCAAATTTTAAATAGAGATCCATGCGTGAGCAGGAAAGCGTTTCACATAAAAGCCATTCGACGATAGTTTTACTTTCGTCTATGCCTTTTTCTTCAAGGTAATTTGAGGACCAGTTCATGATGCTCATAACGGTCCATGTTTTGGATCCGGCCATGGCTTTAGATATTCTTTAGTTTTTCGACATTATCAGCCAGTTTCAACTGTTCGATGAGTTCAAAAAGATCGCCATCCATCACAGCTTGTAACTGATGAGTTGTAAAATTTATACGATGATCGGTGATTCGCATTTGAGGATAATTATAAGTACGGATCTTGGCTGAACGGTCACCTGTCGAAACCTGTGAACGCCGTTCTGCTGCAACCTTGGCATTTTGTGCATCAATACTGTGTTGCAATAAACGACTGTAGAGGATCTTCAGTGCTTTTTCTTTATTTTTATGCTGTGAACGTTCGTCCTGACAGGCCACAACAACACCGCTTGGGATATGTGTAATGCGAATAGCCGAGTCGGTTTTGTTCACATGCTGTCCACCCGCACCGCTGGCACGGTAGGTATCAATGCGAAGATCGATATCGTTGATTTCAACATCCACTTTTTCAGCTTCGGGTAAAACGGCAACGGTTGCTGCGGAGGTATGAATACGACCTGAGCTTTCTGTGGTGGGAACACGCTGGACGCGATGGACACCGGATTCGTATTTTAATAAGCCGTAGGCTCCATCACCTTTGATCGAAAAAGACATTTCTTTTATGCCGCCCAGTCCGATAAAGGACGAGCTCAATTCTTCGATCTTCCAATTTTGCCGTTCGGCAAAACGCACATACATGCGGTAAAGATCATGCGCAAACAAGGCAGCTTCATCACCGCCTGTTCCGGAACGAACTTCCACAATAGTATTTTTATCGTCGTTCGGATCCGGAGGGATCAACAAGAACTTAATGGCTTCTTCCATGCGTTCAAGCTGTTCTTTCAGATCATCCAATTCTTCTTTGACCAGTTCTTTCAATTCGTCATCATTGCCGCGAAACACTTCTTCATCATCGGCAATATGCGCCAACAAAGCAGCATATTTTTTATGGATTTCCATAATGGGCTCAAG
>Ga0307992_1001987_pt1 | contig 11801 bp, 9 predicted proteins | sample EllFjometagen133_FD_203162 | JGI IMG/M metagenome (GOLD analysis project Ga0307992, IMG submission 203162) | Marine microbial communities from Ellis Fjord, Antarctic Ocean - #133 | ecosystem: Environmental > Aquatic > Marine > Unclassified | place: Southern Ocean | collected 2014-10-08
TCAATTTTTAGTTTTATCAATGAAAGGCAACAAGCGTCATTTTCTGAGATTAAAGAAGCTTTTCAATTTAGTTCTGAAAAAGTGAGAAAATATGTTTTTGAATTGGCAAATTTGTGTTTAGTTGAAGTAAAAAATAAAGTTATAAAGATTATTAAAAATATATTTAATTATAAACTTGGAGTTACTTTTTCAATTGAGGCAAAATTAAAAGATTGGAAAGAAGCTTTTATTCAAGCACAGAGATATCAATATTTTTCTGATTATTCTTATGCTGCCCTCCCAAAAGATAGAATAAAAAATATTGATTTTAATCTGTATGCGAAATCTGGAATTGGAGTGCTTGCAATAGATGGAAAAACTGTTGATGAAGTATTACCCCCTATAAAATCTTCAAAATGCAATAATATTCAAAAATATATATGCACCTCTAAAGTTATTGAAAATAGTTTTAAAATAAAAAAACGACAACTAAAATCAAATATATTTACATCCTATATTTAACTAGAAAAAAGTATAAGTTGATTTTGTGGTACTCATAACTTAAGGATAAGTGGGGAAATTGGCTCAACTGTAACAGTATAGACGTAATAGAAAAATACAAAAAACAGATACTTTCTGAATTTAGATAGTATAAAATAAGGGTACAAAAATAATTCTTATTATGTAGTGAATATATTTTTCCATATTGTTTTCTCTTAATAAGCATATTATGTAGCAACTTATATAGAAATATAAAGTATATTCATCCAATTGGCCAAAGTTTGTTCCTCCAATTAGCTATATATTGTAGGATTTTTGAATAATTTTTATCTAGAATCCTTAAACTCACCAGGGCTAATTCCATAATAAGCTTTAAAAACAGATCCAAAATGTTTAGACGAGGCAAAACCCACATCAAGAGCAACCTCTTGTACTTTTAAATTCGGATTAGAAAGTAGTGCTTTAGCTGTTTCCATTCTCATTCTAAGTAGATATTTAGAATAAGGTTCTCCTATTTCTTTGTGAAAGATAGTACTAAGGTATGAAGGTGTAATATTAAAAATATCAGCAAGGATTGTAAGACTTAAGCTCTCTCTAAAATGAAGTTGAAGATATTCTTGGATTTGAGAAACTAAAGTATTTTTATTTGCATTAATACTTGTTGGTGGTTTATCAGTAGGATTAACAGTTTTTAATGATATTGCAGATAAAGCCGCGGACAATTCTTCATCCCTTAAAGGTTTTAATAGAAAATCAAACACATTTAGTTTAACTGCGGCCCTAGCATATTCAAATTTATCATAGCCAGTAATAATTATTATAGGCATCTCAGGAAGATTGTAGTGCAGATATTTTGATAATTCAATTCCATCCATAGCCGGCATTTTAATATCTGTTATAACCGCATCATAGTTTGTGTGTTGCAGAAGTTGAATAGCATAAATACCGTCAGATGCTGTATCTTTAGCTATCCAATCAGGATTTATTAAGTTTAAATTATTTCCTAAATATTCTCTCATCAAAGGCTCATCATCTACAATTAGAGCTTTATACATATTTTTCTCCTAAAATTTTTGGAATTGTTAAGCTAAAGGTTGAACCTTTATCTTTAATTGAAGAAACACTTAAGCCGAAACTAGTTCCATATTTTAATTTAATCCGTCTTGCTATATTTATTAAAGCAACCCTTTTAGTAAGACTTAAATACTCTGAATTAGGGTTGTTAATTTTTTCTATAATCTCTTTAAGTTTTTCACTATCAATACCAACTCCATTATCACTAATAACTATAGAAATACTATCTTCATTTTCTATTGATTGTATTTTAATATGACACTGATCTTCTTTTCTGGCAAAACCATGAATTAATGCATTTTCAATTATAGGTTGAATCGTTAATGCAGGAATTAGATAATCCAAATGTTCATCCTTTATATCAATATCATAATTTAAATTGGTATATCTAATACATTGCATACTTAAATAATTCTTACATATTAATATTTCAGATCTGATGGTTATTTCTGAATCGGCGTGAACAAGTCCATTAAGAAGAGAAGCAAGTTTTTCTATATAATCAATTGATTCTTCTTTTCTGTTAACTTTTATTAAAAGACTTATTGTATTTAAGCTATTGAACAAAAAGTGAGGTTTGATTTGGTTGCACATTGCAACATATTGAGCTTCTTTTTCAAGATATTTTGCCTCATATATCTTTTGAGTAAGAAGTATATTTTTTTTCATGGTTACATCAATCTTTTGTGTCATTTCATTGAAGGTAGAAGATAGGTATGCAATTTCATCATCACCTCTAACTGTAGCTTTTACACTATAGTCTTCACCTTGAACCTTTTTCATTAAATCTGTTATTTCATAAATAGGACGTAATAGAAGTTTAACAAGTTGTGTTGATAAAATAATTCCAATTGTGGCACAAAGGAGGCCCAATAATATAGATCTGATTTGGATAGCATTAATGTTTTTGCTCATAACTTTAAGACTACTAATATCATATATTTTCCAAGAGGTTAAAGGTATATCAACAGAGGTTATTAAAAACTCATCATTGTCAAAAGTTAAAACATTGTTTTTATTTATTTTTGAATTATCTAATTGGCTATGAATCTCTTTTATATAATCAGAGGAAAAAGATTTACTTTTCCCATATATTAAATCTCCATTTTCATTGGTAATAATTAAAGCTTTTTCACCCCAATCCAATACTTTTGAACAAACTTTATCAAGGCCTTTTGTATTTGCATCAATTCTTAAAATACCAATGGACTTACTATTATCTTTCATATCGAAAATATTGCTAAGTACCGTAAAATTAAAACTCTCATCATCTGAATAAATAATAATAGGAAATCTAGTTTGAATTACTTTTTCTATTAAATTTTCATCTAGGTTAGAGCTAGATATGTATTTTTGAGTTCGTTTACTTGAATAAAGTTCTTCATCACTAAAAATATAAGCATCTTGAATATCATCATGAGGGAGTAAGATATTTTTTGAGAGGAAATTCTCGATCACTCTTTGTTTTTGTAATATCTCTGATGAGTTTTGTGGCTCTGTTGATAGAGCTTGGATTAGGGACACATCATAATAAGGTATAATACAAAGTTCTTGAATGCTTTGAAGGTATGTCTCTATATTATAGGCAAGTTGCTGAAGTGTTACTTTTGTATCTTCATGAGATAATTCAATCATATCTTTTCTATAATTTCTTGAAGATATAATTGTGACAATCATTACTGAAATGAAAATTAAAAAACTTGTACAAATTAGTAATTTTGTCTTAATTGTCCATTTTTTATTCATTTTCACTTCCTTTTTACTTTATACTATAAGGGTATTAAGAGCTGAGCAAGAAAAAATCTTACAATATTGCCTAAATCAAATAAAGTTGTACCTTAATGAGAAAAACTTGGTATTTCGCATTTCCAGTTTTGAGTTGATAATTTAATTATCACAAAGTAAAAGGAGTTTTCAAATGAATAAAAGAGTTATATCAGTTATTGCTATAATAGCTTTGATAACCACTGGGTTATTTGCTAATGGTAGTTCTGAGTTATCATTTTTTACTGGAAAGGTAGAAACAATTGATTTATTGAATAGTATTATTAATGATTTTAATGCTCAAGAAACAGAATTTTCTGTATCTCAAGAGTATCAAAAAGATGCAAGTAATATTATAAAAGTAAAATTTGCTTCAGGTGAAGTACCAGATATTATGACAACGTATGAGCAAGCTTATGTTGATCAAGGAAAGTATCTTGATTTGAGTAATGAATCTTGGTGGAATAGATTAGTTCCATCAATGAGGGATAACTGTACTGATATAAAAACTGGAAAACAGTATAGAGTTTGTACAAACATGACTATGGCTGGTTTATTTTATAACAAAGATATCTTTGATGAATTAGGCCTAAAAACTGCAACAACTTGGGATGAGTTTGTAGCTAATTTGGAAGTAATTAAAAGAGAGCGCCCTGATGTAACTCCTTTATTCCTTCCTGGTAAAGAAGCTTGGTCACTAGGCCATTGGATAGAATTTGTACCTCATGGTTATTTAAAACAAACTTTAGGTCCAATTGAATCTAAGCTTGCTATGTTAAATAATGAAAGTGATAAATTGAATTTTGCTGATCCAAATGGAGCAATGGTTGAATTTGCTAGAAATATAGTTGAATTACAAGAAAAAGGTTTAATTAATAGTGATGTATTAAGCGCTACAGCTGATAACAGAACCGAAGCTTTTTTAAGTGGCCAGACTGCTATGTTCTCTGATGGAATGTGGGCTCTAGGTGGAATTCTCGCAACAGAGCCTGATATGAATATTGGTTTTGCTCCATATCCAGCTTATATGCCTAATTCAAAACCTGTAGTTCTTTCTGCAGAAGATAGTGGCTATAGTATTTCAGCAAGCTCAACAAATATTGAAGGGGCTAAAAAGTTTCTAAATTATTTATTTTCTGCTGAAAATATGAAGAAATACTCAGAAGCTTTAGGCTCTCCTAGTGCATTTAAAGATGTAGATGCGGCTTGGGCTCCAGACGGATTTAGAAAAGAAGTAAAACAAGTTCTTAATTCTGCTTCAAACATTGGTTTCACCAATGAAAAGCCAGCAGGTTTCTCTGGTGATGATGCCGGTAGAATGGTTCAAGACTTATTAGCTGGTACTTATACTCCTGAAGAATTTGGAGTTGCATATCAAAAAGCTTGGAACAACGGTTTCTAAAGAATAAAAATCTGGTAGGGAGTTCTTCCCTACCAAATATTTTAAGGTAAATTTATGAAAAAAAGAATTGATGGAATCCAACTAATGAGTATTCCTGCAGCTTTGTTGTATGGAATTTTTTTTATCTTTCCTCTTGTTCAAGGAATTAGATTAAGCTTTACTGACTGGGATGGTATGGGCAAAGCTGTTTTTGTTGGCTTTTCAAATTATGTTGAATTTTTTAGTGATTCAAGAGCCTTAGGTGATATAAAAACAACAGTTTTTTTTGCAATTGGAAGTGCTTTGCTTTTAAATCTCGTAGGGTTGTCCTATGCCCTTCTTATGAAGAATAAGTTTAAATTACAAGATTTTGTTAGAGTTGTAATTTATCTTCCAGCTATAATAAGCCCCTTAATTATGGGTTATATTTGGTATTTTTTATTACAACCTGGCAGAGGTTTTATGTATAGAGCTGCTGAGTTTTTTAATACTACTATTGCTTGGAACTGGATGGGTGCATACTCCTATACAATAATTGTTTTAATACTTGTTAATGTTTGGCAATATTCTGGAATGACAATGATAATTTATTTAGCCGGTCTTCAATCAATTCCTAGAGAATTGTATGAATCAGCAAGAATTGATGGAGCTTCAAAGTCTCAGATATTTAGTAAAGTAACTATCCCTTTATTAGTGCCCTCGATAAGAATTAATGTTGTTACAAATATTATTGGATCTCTTTCGGTATTTGATATAATTATGTCATTAACAGAAGGAGGCCCTGGCTACTCAACTGAAAGTTTAAGTATATATATTATGAGAATGTGTTACGGCAATAAGACCGGTTATTCCACAGCAGTGGCTATGATATTGTTTGTGCTTATTTTAGTTCCAGTAATAGTTTCTTTTAAATTTACAAAATCAAGGAGTTAGTAAAATTATGCCTAAAATAAATTTAAATAAGACTGCTAAAGTTATATTGATTACTATAATATGTATTATTTGTCTTTTACCTTTTTATGTTTTATTAATTCTATCATTAAATGATCCAGGCACACTTTTTTACGAAGGCAATATGTTTGCTCCTGATTTTCATTTTAGTAATTATATAGAAGCCTACAAAAGATCTAATATAGGATTAGCTATGTTTAATTCAGCAGTAATAACGGGTGGATCCCTATTACTATCAATAAGTGTTGGTGGAATGGCTGGATACTCTATTGCTAGACGAGCTAGTAAATTTAATTATATATTATTTTCTGTTTTAATTGGTTGTATGATGATTCCTGGAATTATTAATACAGTTCCTCTTTATACCTTAATGAGAAAGATACATGGGGTAGATACTCTTTGGGGAATGATTTTTGTAACGTCCTCTATTTCTCTTCCAACTTGTGTATTTATTTATACAACATTTATTAGAGAGCTTCCAAAAGAATTAAATGAAGCCGCTGAAATTGACGGTTGTACTGGGCTCTCTGCTTTTTGGAAAATTATATTTCCACTTTTAAAGCCTGCAACTGCGGCTTTTGTAATACTAAATGGGTTTGGGGTTTGGAACAATTATGCCCAAGCTGTATTTTTTCTACAAAGTAATAAAAAGCATAATGTTCCTCAAGCACTATCAGTATTTTTTCAACAATTTGCAGGTGCAAAATGGCATTTGGTTTCCGCAACAGCAACTATTGCCATAGTTCCAGTTATAGTAATTTTCTTAATATTCCAAAAACAATTTATGAGTGGCTTAGCAGAAGGAGCAGTAAAGGGATGATCGATAATATATTTTTTGACAAAGCTTCATATAATGGATTAGATACAATAAATTTAATCATAGAAAACACACAATCAACTGAACCATGTACTATTGAAATATTTGAATTGGATAAACTTATAAAAACTATAAATAGTGAATTGTTAATTGGTTTAAATTCAATAGAACTAGGCTTTTTTGAAAATAAGCTAGCAGGTTATAGAATTTTTGTAAAACAAGGAAATGTATTGTTTACACAAGTCTTTTCAATTGACCCTAATGAGAAAATTATTAGATATGGGTTTTTAAGTGATTTTGAAAAGTTTGATAATGATGAAGACATAAAATGGATGAATTCAAATCATTTAAATTATATCCAGTTTTACGATTGGTCCTATCGACATCATAAAATGCTTCCTCCTAAAATAATATTTAAAGATGCTATGAATAAAGTCAGTAATCTTGATGTTATTAAGAAGAAAATTGAAAGTTGTACTAAAAGAAATATGAAGACTATGGCTTACGGACCAGTTTACGCAGCTTCTAAAGATTTCTATGAAGATCATAAAGAGGATGCTTATTATTCGCATGATAAAAAACCCTTAACATTTATCGATATATTCTATTTTATGAATATAAGTGAAAAATCAAATTGGCCAAAGCATATAATCTCTCAATACAAAGAAAGCATAGAGAAGCTTGGATTTTCAGGTATTCATTTAGATACTTATGGCTATCCTAAAAGAGCATTAGATTATAATAATCAGGTTAAATATTTAGAAAAAGATTTACCTATCTTTTTAGATAAAGTAGCTAAAGAATTAAAAGAAGCTCCTTTAATATTCAATAATGTTGGAGCTTGGCCACTTGGGAAAATTATGGATTGCAATCAAAAAGCTATCTATATTGAGGTTTGGCCTCCTTATGAAACATTTTATAATTTGAAAGAGATAATTACTAAAGCAAAGGAAAGTTTAAAACCTGTTGTTCTTGCTTCTTATATTGCTAGTTTTAGATTAGACAGAGAAAGAGCTCTCTACAGTGCCTTATTAACTACTTTTTATATAAATACTTTAGGTGCAACACATTTGTATCTAGGCGAAGAGGGGTGTGTTATAACCCAAGGTTATTATTGTGATTATACAAAATTGAGAGATAATGAAATTTTAAAGATACAAAGATATCAAGATTTCTTTGTATCCTATCAACAACTTCTTTTTGATGAGTCCTTAAAAGATGTAAGTATGACTCATTGTGGTTGGGATAATGAAGAATATAAAATTGATGGCAATTATTCACTAACTTCAGAGGCAAATAAAATATCTACTGTTATTAGATCTAATGGTAAAAAGCATTTAATAAGTTTTCTTAATTTAGAGAATAATGATTTTAAATGGAATGAAGGTAAAAATGAGCCCAATTTAAGTTCAGTTTTACACATTGAAGTACAAGTTTTTAAGAGTGTTGAGAGTGTCTATTTTACAGATCCTGACAGTAATATATTTTTACCACAAAAACTTGATTTTACTAGGGCAGAGGGAAGTAGAAGTGATATTATAAAATTTAGAGTACCGTCCTTTAAAGTGGGCTCAATTATTTGGTTAGAGGAGAAATAAGAATGGTTCAAGTTACAGGAAATGAGTATATTTCTCTGCCTCACATTGAAGAAGAAACTGGAAATATTAAATATTTAACACTATTGAATATGAGGTATAAAGGTTTATTACAAATTGACGGATCTCCCTTGATTAAACCAGCTATAAGAATTAATGGCATAGAAGTTGATATAACAGAGAAATTAGTTTGGGATAGGGTATCTTTTTGGATACCTCGAGCTGTTTTTGAAATTGATAAGGTTAAGATAACAATCACTTATTTAACTCCACAAAATCAAAAGGCTATTGCTTTAAGAATTAATGTTTTAAATAAAGGAAATGAGACTGTTTCTATTAATAGTCAATTCAATCTATCTTGGGATAAAACATATCATGTAGTAAATGAAAGCTATAAAATTGAATCATCAATAAAAAGTAAGACAAGTAACTGGAATCATGGGGTTGTTTTACAACAATTTAATACTGTTCCTTTAGTCTCTTTAGCTAGTATGGAGAGTTGTAATTCTTTAATTGATATAAAACCTGGAGAGAGTAATGTATATGATTATTATTTGGGTATTGGATTTGAAGAAGTATCAGCTGCCACAGCAGCTAAGCATCTAAAGAGAATAGGTTTTGATGCATTATATGATGATTTAGTTTCGTTTTTAAATGAAAAAACAATAAAAACTGATGATAAATATTTATCTAAAATATTAAATACGAATTTATTTTTCTCATACTTTTTTTCCTCTGGAAAAACTTATGATACTGAAGAATTAGTGCTGGTGACCTCTAGATCTCCTAGATATTATGTTTCTGCTGCTTACTGGGATAGAGACTCTCTACTTTGGAGTTTTCCATCCTTTTTACTAATAGATGAAAAGTTTAGTAGAGAAGTATTAAAATATGTATTCACCACACAAATTAATAATATTGGAGAGCATAGTAGATTTATTGATGGTACCTTACTAGAGCCAGGATTTGAATTAGATGAACTTTGTGCTCCTGTTTTAGCATTAAATAGGTATATAGAGAAAACGGGTGACTCTGCTTTTTTAGATAAGGAATATATCAAAGATGGATTAGATATAATATTAAATAAACTAAAGTCGAAAAGAAATAAAGATGTAGCATTATATGAAACCTTTTTAATGCCAACAGATGATGTAGCTACTTATAAATATTTGACTTATGATAATGTGTTGGTATGGAAGTCTCTAATTATTTTATCTAAATATCTTAGTGATGAGAGTTTAAATATTGAAGCAAAGGGTGTTAAAGAAGCTATTTATGCATATCTTGTAAAAGATGGTATGTTTGTTTTTTCTAGTGATTTAAATACCAACTTTAATATTTATGATGAGCCTCCTGGAAGTTTATTATTATTAAATTATTTGGGGTTTTGTAAAAAAGATTCTCTTATTTGGAGAAAAACTGTTAATCATATAAGATCTAAGGATTATAAACTTTCATTTTCAGGAAGTAATATAAGTGAAATTGGTTGTGAGCATGCTCCACATCCTTGGGTTTTATCTCTATGCAATAACTTATTAAGTGGTTTTGGACAAAGTGCTATAGTAAATTTAAAGAAAATGAAAATGGATAATTATATTGCTTGTGAAAGTGTAGATGAAGAAAGTGGTGAATGTAGTACCGGAGAAGCTTTTGCAACATGTGCGGGGTTTTTAGCCTATAGTTTACACTATTATTTAAAGTCTTAAAAAGCTTTAAATAATAATGTATATATGGTTTATTCTTGATTTACCTCTAATTTTAAATCAGTTTTTATTATCTCATGGGCTTTTATTTTTAAACTACTATTGTTTTTTATTGCCTCGGTTAAACCGAGAGAAGGATAGCTAGTCCAGGGTTCAAGAGCTATATTATATGTTCTACCATACCAGGGGTATGAAAAAGAACCATTACAAACAAGCCACATCCAAAGATAAGGGAAAAGAGAGGAGTCCCAGCTCATACCAATAGTTAAGTTTTCTTTGGTATTTAAAATCTTATACTCTCCTTGTTTAGGAAAATCTTTTAAATAGATCATATCAGCTGTTTTGCTATTTTTTTTAGGTATTTTTGAGATATCAACTTTTTGGTTTTCTTCGTTTATTCCAATAGGCCAATTAAAAGTGGAGTTTTCAACTATTCTTTGATTATCAAAATCTTTATTTTTATAAGTAAAGAAAGTTTTTGCATTTGTAATTATTTTACAATCTTCACTTAAGAACGGCTCCCCAATAGTAGGGTGATGACCCCACATTAATTGCATATCTTCATTTGCTAAATTTTCTAGTTCTTCGTGAATGTAAATACAACTATCATTTGAATGTAAAGTAATAGTTTTTTCTAAAGTATAGGGGGATCTTAAAGTTGTAATACAAAAGGTTACTGAAATAATATCTTCCTGATCCTTTATTATTTTATACTGCCAAGGAATATTAGAAATCTCCCCATGCATTCCATAAACTGCGTTTTTATAAACGCACTGTAATCCACCATTAGGTAATATTTCTTGCCAACCACCAGATACATGGTCCAGATAATTCCCTAAGCTATCACCAGTTTGAGATATATAATCACTTTTCTTATGGAGGGCAACAGGAGATCTCCACATAAAATCGATATCTTTTGGTTTATAAAGCAATTCAATAATGTCAGATCCTCTATCGAGAAGGATCGTTAATCTTAATTTTTGATTTTCCATAACAAAAGCTTTATTACCTTTTAAGACTATATCATCAGTAATTCTACAGCCAAAATTCCTGTTTGCCATTTTTTACTCCTAGTATCTTAGTAAATTGTTTTGATAACCACCGTCTACGAAAATAGTAGTTCCTGTTATATAAGAAGAAGCTTTAGCTGCTAAAAATATTACAGGCCCTACAATTTCCTCACTGTCTCCAACTCTTTCTAAAGGAATCCACTTATCAAAAGAGTATGTTGCTAATAAATCTTTATTCATATCAGTTCTAATTGCACCAGGTGCGATATTATTGACTCTAATTTTATATTTTGCCCATTCTAGTGAAGCAATTTTAGCAAACATTTCTAGGGATGCTTTTGCTGTACAGTAATAAGAGTTTGTTTTTACTGGAACTGTTTGGTGGATAGATGAAATATTAATAATACTTGGATAGTCTGATTTTTTTAATAATGGAAGGAATTTGTTTGAAATTATCATAGGTGCCTTAAAATTTACATTATTTACATTATCTAAATCTGTAATATTGAGATTTTCTAGGTATTCATGGAGTTCATAGCCAGCATTATTGATTAGCACATCAAGTGTTTTTTCAGTTTTGCTAAACTTCTCAAACATGTTATCTATACTTGTTAAGTCCCTCAAATCTGCAGATAAATATTTAAATCCATATTTATCACTAACAATTTTTGTTTTTTCTTCATTAGAGCCATGAATCCAGACGTTTGAGCCTCTTTCTTTCAAAGCAAGAGCAATACTTAGTCCAATACCTCTAGTTCCACCTGTAACAATAACTGTTTTATTTGATACATCAAAAATATTATCCATAAAATATACCTCTAAATGAAAAATAATGATTTATATTATACAATATAGAATTTTTTTAACAAAACTCTATTATAGATTAAAATACAAAATCTTTAAAATCTTACTATAAAATATTATAAAATGCTCTATATTGATATTATTGTATATATTTTTCCTTATACTCTTATTTTTTTGTTATTAAATGTAAGAATATTAAGAAATTAGAAATTCAAATAATTA
>Ga0307992_1001988_pt1 | contig 11799 bp, 10 predicted proteins | sample EllFjometagen133_FD_203162 | JGI IMG/M metagenome (GOLD analysis project Ga0307992, IMG submission 203162) | Marine microbial communities from Ellis Fjord, Antarctic Ocean - #133 | ecosystem: Environmental > Aquatic > Marine > Unclassified | place: Southern Ocean | collected 2014-10-08
AAAGTTGATAAAATTAAATCCAAGGTTTCAAGTATTCCAATTTCTTCACACCCAAAAATTTTTATTGGCGGAACTTCCGAGACTATCTACACACCCGGAGCAGGTACATTATTTAATGAATTAATCACTATGGCCGGGGGACAAAATATAGCAGCCGGCTTATCTTTCTGGAAAAAAATAAGTCCGGAATTTGTGGTCGAAGCTGAACCGGATATTATCATTGTTCCCGTGGGAGTTATGAATCAAGAAAAAGAATCAAAAGTTAAGGAGATTATTTCCGAGCGTACCGGCTGGTCAAACATACCGGCAATAAAAAATCAAAAAATCTTTATCGTCAATGAAGACCTTTTTTATCGTGCCGTTCCGCGACTTGTAGACGGACTTGAATTATTATATAAAATATTCCATGAATAAACCATTAATAAAAAACACCGGTTATATTAACTGGAGAAAAAAATTAATTTTAATACTCATAGTAGGAAGCTTGACTACCCTGGGAGTCGGCATTATCTGCCTTAATTTCGGGGTTGTTTCCATTAATCCCAAAGATATTATATCTCTTTTATTAAACGGTACTCAGGATAAGACCAAAAGCCTAATTATATGGCAACTAAGGGCGCCACGAATCGTTCTAGGCGCTCTTACCGGTGCTGCTTTATCTACAGTGGGTGGAGCATTTCAAGGAATTTTGAGAAATCCCCTGGCTGATCCCTATATTTTAGGAGTATCTGCAGGTGCTGCTTTGGGAGCCTGTATAGGCATAGCCCTTCAATATGTTACTGGTTATATACTAGCTTCTTATCTCCCGGTATTTGCCTTTATCGGTGCAATGCTCTCCCTGTATCTGGTATACAAATCTTCCAAAATCAGTTATTCTGCAAATTCCACCGGCCTGTTGCTAGCAGGAGTCGCAATTACTTTTCTATTCTCTGCGCTAATTACCGTTCTTCTGGCTCTTTCCAGAAGAGAATTGCATTCCATGGTATTTTGGCTTATGGGAGATTTATCTACTGCCAATTGGAAAAAAATAAGTATCATCATACTACCGGTCATCATCGGCAGTTCAATGTTGTTTTTTTCTTCCCTTGATTTAAATGCCCTGTCTCTGGGAGAAGAAGAAGCTCTCCACCTGGGTATTAATACCGGTAAATTACGAATCCGTATATTTATCATCGGTTCCATTGTTATTGCCACAGTAGTTTCTTTTACCGGTCTTATCGGCTTTGTAGGATTAATAATTCCTCATATTGCAAGACTGTTAGTTGGACCTGACCATCGAATCATGATTCCGATTGCAGCATTTTTAGGAGGAATTTTTCTTATTTTATGTGATGTTCTAGCACGTATTCTCATAGCTCCGACTGAAATACCTATCGGAGCAATCACTGCCATCATCGGAGCACCGTTGTTTATTTATCTTTTAAGGAGGAAAAACAAATAATATGACAAATTACCATCATTTTTTAACTTTAAAAGAGGTCTGCTTCTCCTATGCCGGAGATCGTGAAATCTTGTCAAATATCAATTTTTCTCTGCCAAAAGCTGAATTACTGGGAATTATCGGGCCAAACGGTTCCGGAAAAACAACTCTTTTAAATGTAATTTCAGGAATATTAAAACCGGATAAAGGTGAAGTATTTCTAGAAAACCAAAATCTTAATCATCTTTCAATTGAAAAAATCGCCAAACTAATCTCAGTCGTTCCTCAAAATACTTGGGTTACCTTTAATTTTAAAGCTAAAGAAGTCGTATTTATGGGAAGAATGCCTTATATTTCCCGGATAAAAGGAGAGAGCCTGAAAGATTATGAAATTTCCCGCGAAGCGATGATAAAAACTCATTCCCTATCTCTTTCCGAAAATAATATTCAAGAGATAAGCGGCGGAGAAAGACAACGCGTATTTTTAGCAAAAGCTTTGGCACAAACTCCACAACTTTTATTATTAGATGAATTTACCTCTCATCTGGATTTAAATTATAAATATGAAATGTTAAATCTTTTAAAAAATACTCTCAAAGGAGAAAATTTAACCATCATATCTACCTTTCATGATTTAAATTTGGCAAGTATTGCTTCAGATCGTCTTCTCCTTTTAAATAATGGTAAAATAGAAAAAATGGGAACACCTAAAGAAGTACTGAACGAAGAGAATCTACGTAAGACTTACAAGGCAAAACCGATCCTGATAAACCATCCCCGATTCAATGTCCCCCAGGTTATTATGTAAGCAGACCAACTGTTCATAACTTTATAAAGATTGTCAATTTCTCCATAGATATGTCAATATCAAACATATCTCCATTTTCCTCCTGTTGGTGGGTAGGCGTCCAGCCTGTATTCCCATTCCCGCGTAGACGGGAATCTAGAAGTATTTTTTCACATTTTTTTATAAATAAAAAAATGTGAAAAAATACTTGACAATCTTTATAGTTAATATATAATACCATTGTTGCTTAAAAATAAGCAATCGGGTTATTTAACGAATAAGTTATAACCTAAGATTATTAATCTTAAACTAAGGTTAATTTTAAGTAATATTTAAAAGAGATTCTTTCATATCTTGCTTTACTTTACCTCTAAATAAAATGTTACGAAAAAAAATAAAAAGGAGGAAAAGAAATGCAAGGTAGTAAACTTTATGTAGGAAACTTAAATTATTCAGTAACTGAATCACAACTTGAAGAACTTTTCAATGGTCAAGGTACTGTTTCAAGTATTAAAATTATTGAAGGCAAAGGTTTTGGATTTGTAGAAATGTCTTCTTCTGAAGAAGCTGAAAAAGCCAAAGAATCTTTAGGCGAAACTGAATTTGTCGGACGTCCATTAAAGATAGATGAAGCCCGTCCTTTCAAACCCAGAAATGATTTCAGTCACAATAACAACCGAAGAAGTTATTAATTTTTTTAATAATATCTTTTAAAATAAAAAACCCTCTTAGTTTATAAACTAAGAGGGTTTTTTAAAACATTCAGTAACCCTCACAAATACTATCAACCTGATAATTTTTTTAAGATTATTTAAGGAATCAAGTAATAAAATATTTTCAATAGAACTGTCAGACTGACAATACTCCCCTATCAAAGCTGCTTAAAAGCGATATTTTTTTTATTTATTTTCCAGCATGTATAGTTATAGTTTTTCTATTCAGTTTTTTTAACACTCAAATTTTTAACAATAAGATTTATTATCTTGTCTAAATCAAACGTTTCGCTCTCGTTCGCGCATTCAGTTCTGTAAGGTTCACTGTAATTCATACACTGCGGATATCGAATAACACAACTCACCGTAATAAAGCTACCGTTTTTAATGGTAGAATAAGTATATTGTGTGTAAATTGTTCCTGCTGCTCCTTCACTTGTCGATTCTATACAATAGATTCGTCCATCAATTCTTCTTTTTACTGTTCTGAATAGTAAACCTCTTTCGGAAGATGAAATCTTGCAATCTATTTGACCATCGGTGATTTTAAATTTCGGAGGGGATTTTTCTTCCTCAGTAACGATTTTCACTTTCCAATCCTGACTACCGATATATTCGGTATTCAAATCAACCAGAATATCATAATGCGGTTGCTTAGAAGACCCATTATCCAGTTCTCCAATTATTATCTTAACCTCAGGCTGTGAGCCTTTTTTAACTTCATCTTCTACTATGCCGGTGAATAAAGTAATTTTGCTGTCTGTCTGGTCATTTCCGTCATTTATTTCTTGAATATCGCCACTTTTATTCCAATCCATCCATGTGCTTGAAGTAAGCCACTTTATGGTTTCTTCTTCTTGCTCTTTCATATTATGCTGGCTCCATGAATATACACTGGTACCCATTACCACTATAACGATAAAAATAATGGCAAAAACCAAGAAAATTTTTTTATTCATAATCAAATCCTTCCCAATAAAGGAGTCGGGTATCCACAGGTTGGTCTTCTTTAGTTAAATGTTGTATTTGCAACTTGAACCCAAGGAAATGAGATATCGGGAATAACGACATTCGCGTTTGCGGGAATATCTACTTTGCTGACAAAAATATTAATCAGATCTGAGCAGTCTTTGCCGTAGAAAACTTCCTTTTCATCTGCATTAATCATTTCAGTAAAGCCTTACAACGCTAAAGAACAAATGCCGTTCAATAAGACACGGGTGGCAATACAGTCATCTTCATTGTATTTGAGAATTCTATTTTTTATCTTCAACTCTCCTGCTTCTGCCCATTGATGGTATCACTCAATAAATTCAGCACCGGATGGGCTTTTATTTCGCCAGTGAAATCCCAGATAAGAAGCTAAATTTTTAATCGAATAATCATTGATTGACCATCCTGTTTTTTTCTTTACCACGCCATGACTGATAGCTTCTCTAGTTCGTTTTTCTTTTTTAACATCCGAGCAGGCACTTAAATCCAGAAACACTACTTTCAAATCTTTTATTACCTGCTTCTCGAAATCAATGCCTTTTTCCCATAGCATTTTGACAAATGCACTGATGCGGTCCTGTTTTAAATAATCTCCAAAAAGATCCAGGGTTAAACGGTGGGGACATTTGATACAATTATATAGCATATTTGCGAAGAGTTTATCTAGTATGTGATTTCTCCTAAAAATGAAGCATCTTATTTTTTGTTTTTAATCTGCTTCTTTGCTGATTTAATCATTTTTCCAAATTGTTTATCTTTCCGTCGTTTTTCGTAATACGACTTCTCATGGTAAACTGATTCTTTATTCATTTTTATATAGTTTTGATAGCGTTCCTGGGAAATTGTACCCTCTTTTAAGGCGGATAAGACTGCACATCCATTCTCTTTTGTATGAGAACAGTTATTAAAGCGACATTGTTTTGATAATTCTGAAATTTCATCAAATGTATTATCAATGCCTGATTCTAATCCGATATTTCCCAGCTCTCGCATTCCCGGTGTATCTATCAGCATGGCACCATTTTTTAATATATTTAAATGGCGGCGCGAAGTCGTATGTCTCCCTTTTCCATCTTTTTCTCTAATAGCCTGGGTCTCAAACCGTGCTTCGGCCAAAAGATTATTTAGTAAACTAGTTTTTCCCACTCCTGATGAACCAAGCAAACAAAATGTTTCACCAGGAATTAATAATTCTTCTATTATGCTTAAACCAGAATTAGTGATATTGCTGAAAGCCACCACCTGAATGTCTGGTATTATGGTATGGATTTCTGATATCTTTTCTTCTATATCCATAGGGGATAACAGATCATTTTTACTCAGCAATACTACAGGACGAATATTGCTTTCATTTATCATGGCTAAATACCGTTCTAACCGCCTGAGATTATAATTGTAATCAAGTGACTGAACAATAAAGGCTGTTTCGATATTCGCTGCAATTAATTGAAATTCTATCTTTTTACCCGATGTTTTCCTTTTTAAGATTGTTTTTCTGGGAAAGATTTCACTAATGACGGCAAAAGAATCTTGGTCAAAATATTTAACATAGACCCAATCACCCACTGTGGGATAATCTAACGGAAAATCAGCATTAAATTTAAATTTTCCTGTTACTTCTGCAAAAACATCTTTTTTTTCATTTCTAATAAGATAACTATCCTTATTTACCGTAACAATTCTGGCTATTTGGTACTCGATTAATTTTGTAGGATCAATCTTATCTTTAAACCAATGGCTAAGTCCTAATTCTTCTAATTTCATGAGTTATTCTCCTTGAATTACTACCCATAAATTATAACATTTAACCAATAAAATAAAAAGAGATAACCAAAGAAAGTCAATGAGTAAAAGCAGAGAAAATTAGGATGGATTCCCACCCGCATGTGGGAATGCCATAAAGGGGAGCGGGAATGACATAAGTAGGGGCATATTGCAATACACTCCTATCTCTAATGCTATTTCGAACTCTGATTCATCAGTAAGAAAGGCGTTTTTCTTGTCACAAAATAACAAGAAAATCTTATCCCGAGAAAAATCCCTTGGTTGGATAAGGGAAATAAGAAGGGGCTTGGGGCAAATGGCTAATATTAAGAAAGGAGAATAATCTATCGATACTTTTAATATTTCGTATCGATAGATTTATGCAGGATATTGTATTGGCTCAGAAAGAGGCTTACTGACAGATACTGGAAAATATCAAAGAGATTCACAATACAATTACTGATTTAAATCAGCAAAATCGAGAATATTATTCTCTGCATTTTTCGGAAATGCAGAAAGAATTGGCAGGAGTAAAAGTAGAGTTGGGGAAAATTAAATAAATTTAAATCTTTTCTCTTTAAAAAGTTTTAAACAAACATCTGCTACTTTAGGGTCATAGAGAATACCTTTATTTTTAGAGATCTCTTCCAAGGCTGCATCTATTCCGAGAGCCGGGCGGTAAGGACGGTGAGAGGACATTGCTTCAACAACATCTGCAATACAAATTATTTTGGCTTCTAAAAGAATTTCATCCCCTTTTAATCCTTTGGGATACCCTGACCCATTTATCTTTTCGTGATGTTGAAGAACAATTTTGGCTACAGGATAGGAAAAATCTATGGCTTTTAAAATATCAGATCCTGCTTGGGAATGTCCCTTTATTAGACTGAATTCTATATCAGATAATCTGGTAGTCTTACTTAGGATTTCAGTAGGTACGCTTATCTTTCCGATATCATGTAGTAAAGAGGCTATCCTTATCCCCTCAATTTTATCCGGAGAAAGGGCTAGCTCTTTGGCTATAGCTGTAGTCAATTGAGAAACCCTTAACTGGTGACCGGCAGTATAGGGGTCTTTGATCTCTATTATCTTGGACATGGTTTGGATGGTGGCATCCATGGTTTTCTTTAATTTTTCTTCTGCCTGTTTGCGTTGGATAATATCTTCCTTCAACTCCTGTATTTTCTGTTCCACTTGTTTTTTCAAAGTTCTATTCCAGGTATATATAACAGAAATAACAACCACGCTCAAGAGAATTATGGAAATGAGAACTATCCAGAATATTCTTCTCTCGAATATGGGTTTTCGTTCAATAGATATCCATTTTTGAAGAATGTCCTTTTTCTTTTTATCCGGAATTTCCTGGAGAGTTTTATCCATTATGGAGTTTAAGAGAGGCCAATCTTTTCTGGTGAGTATAGATAATTTTGTATAATATCCGGTTTCCCCTGCGACATGCAGATTCGTAATACCCTCCTTTTCAATGTAATATAAAACAACCGGTAGTGTACCTATCATCATATCGACATCACCGGTTGAAACTTTTCGAAGTCCTTCTGTTAATGAGTTTACTGGAATTACATTTATTTGAGGATGATGCAGGCTAAAGAAATCCTCCCATACATATCCCGAGACTATTGCAACAGTTTTGTCATATAATTGCTCGGTTGATTTAATATCCCCAGAGTCTTTTGTATTGATAATTACACCAGGAAATTCTAAATAGGGAGATGAGAAGAGCATGTATTTTCTCCTTTGTGGAGTTTGTGCTGCCGCAGAGAGCATATCCACTTCTCTGTTTTTGGCTTTTTGCAGGACTTCCTCCCAATCTTTGCAGTGGATAACTTGAAACTCGATTCCCAATTCACTTTCAACTATTTTCATAAATTCAGCAGCTATTCCGGTGTAGTTTCCATCTTCATCTATCTGTTCTATTGGTGGAAAATAAGGGTCAGGGGCTATCTTTATAATTTTATGTTCAGAAAGCCATTGTGTTTCTTCAAGAGTCAGTTCTGTTTTTTCTGCCCAAGAGATAGAAGAAAATAAAATAATTGCAATTAAAACGCATATTGAGTAAAATTTTACTCTGTTCATTGTCTATTCCTTTATATAGAAAATAGTATATGTATCTTTTTATTTTAAAATTAATGTTATTTCAAATATTAGCCTCTTCATTTACACTTCTTGTCCTTCTTATCTTCATACATTCTTTGATCAGCTATACGAATTAATTCATTTAGAGATTGGGGATTATCAGGGTCATAGCAGGAAATACCAATACTAAAACCTATTTTGTAATGCTTTTTAATGGTCTGGTTTAACTTAATTAAGTTATTATTAAAACGTTTATCAATTATAGATAGGTCCTTTAGGGAACTATCTGGAAAGATTAATAAGAATTCATCTCCACCCATGCGTATAATGATATCTACTTCTCTTAAGATGGATTGAAAGAGGTGTACTGTTTCAATAATCGCTTTGTCTCCTTCTTCGTGGCCGAATTTATCATTAATATCTTTTAAATTATCTAAATCAATATAAGCTAATAGAAAAGAAGTTCTGTTTCGTTTGGCTAATTTAACCTGTCTTTGAAGAAGTTCCAATCCATAAGCTCTATTATATGTCCCGGTAAAGGGATCATGATGAGCTAAGGTTTTAAGCTCTTCTTCCATTCTCTTTCTCTTGATGGCGATCGCAATCTGGGAAGAGACAAATTCTAATAGTGTAGTGTCTTTTTCGGAATAGAGGTTAGGATTAGTATAATTTTGCACAGCCATAGCACCTATTATCTTGTCCTCTACCTTTAGGGGTACTCCAAACCAGAAGATATCTTTAGTAATAACACCAGGATTTAATAATTCTCCATTTTTGTTAAGCTCTTTAATTTTATTGTAGTTTAAAAGCAAAGAACGTTTATTTTTTATCACATAACAGGTCAAGCTTTTATACTCTAAATTTTGGGGTTCAAATTCATCCCCCATTTCATCTACATGATAAGGAAAATATATTTTACCTTCTTTTTCGTCTAATAAGGCAATATAGAAATTAGTGGTATCGATAATTTTACCTAATTCTTTATGGATAGTTCGGTAAAGTTCATCTAAGGATATAGGGGAATTGGCTGCTTTGGAGATATTGTATAAGACCTGTTGGATTTGTTCGTTCTGTTTACGTTCGGTAATATCCTGGTATAAAGTAATTATACCTGTTACCTTATCTTTGATTTTTACAAAGGAAGTAGACATACGTACCGGGACCAGAGTGCCGTTTTTCTTTTGCCTGATTGTTTCAAAATTAGTTAAATCTTTCCCTTCTTTTATTTTGCCCTTAGGATAAAAACCGATTTTATCGATATTCTTACCTATTATATCATTTTTGGTATAAGCAAAAAGCCTGGTGAAAGCAGGATTGACATCCAAGATGTCTCCTTTTGTGTCCTGGTAAAAAGCGGCATCCGGAATATTTTTAAATATACCAACAAATTTTTCTTCACTCTGACGTAATTTTTCTTCTACTTTTTTACGTTCGGTAATATCTTGATAAAAAGCGACAATCCCTCTATGTTGTCCTTTTGATATTACTGCGGCAACTGATATGATTACTGGTATTAAAGAATTATCCTTCTTTTTTCTAATGGTTTCAGATGTAATAACTTTACCTTTTAAAGCTAATCTGGTTATTTTTTCGCTTTCTTTTATTGTCTTATTTTTAGGGAAAATCATACCTTCATTAATGTTTTTACCTTTAATTTCTGCTAAAGTATAGCCAAAAAGTTCAGTAAAACGAGGATTTATATTTAAAATTGTACCTTTTTCACTATGGTGCAACGCTGCTTCCGGACCACTATTGAATAAGTTAAAAAATTCTTGTTGGCTTGCATGAAGTGCTTCTCCAGTGCGTTTTCTTTTGATGGCAGTCGCAATCTGGGAAGAGACAAATTTTAAAAGTTTAGTATCTTTTTCGGAATAGAGGTTAGGATTAGTATAAGATTGAACGACCATTGCTCCAATGACTCCATCCTCTAGTTTCAAAGGAACTCCTAACCATTGAGAATTTTTATTGAAAACACTTTTTTTTAATTTTTTTATTTTTCCTTCAACAATCATATTTTGAAATTGTTTATAATTGATTAGAAGTGATTTTTTTGTTTTTACTACATAAGTGGATAACATTCCGAAGGCATCTATTTTATTAGATGTGCGACTAATAAGTGTATCTTTAAAATAGGGAAATACTAATTTATTTTTTTCTACATCTGATAAAGAAATATAGAAATTAGTGGTATCGATAATTTTACCTAATTCTTTATGGATAGTTTCATAAAGTTGGTTAAGGGAGATGGATGAATTGACAGCTTTGGAGATATTATATAAGACTTGTTGCACTTTTTCATTTTGCTTACGTTCAGTAATATCTTGAAATAAAGCCATCAGCCCTTGTAGTTTGCCATTAATTATAACCTGAGAACCGGAGATAGCTACGGGGAATAAAGTTCCGTCTTTTTTCTTTCTGATAGTTTCACAATAAAAATTTTCTTTTAAAGCTTTTTCAGTTACACTCTTTGCCTCTTCTAACCTATCGGGAGGATGGATCATCCCCCCATCAATATTTTTCCCTTTTACCTCATTTAAGGTGTAGCCAAAAAGCTTGGCAAAACGAGGGTTTATATTTATTATATTAGACTTTTTATCTACATAGGCTAAAGCTATAGGGCTGCTGTCAAATAGACTGGCAAATTCCTGTTGGCTCTTCTGGAGAGAATTTTCGATTTTTTTAAGTTTGCTGATATCAATTACTACACCGCGAGAACCGATTATTTCATCATTTTTATATTTTGGACTTCCGTATATTAATATTGGAAAAGTAGTTCCGTCCTTCTTTATTGTAGTATAGTCATTAATTTCCAATTTTTTTCCAGCTAATAATTTACTAATATTTTTTATAGCACGAGGACGGTCTTCCGGAATTAAGGTTTGGGGGGAAAACAAGCCATTTTTCAGATCACTTTTAGTGATTTCCCAAATTTCCATTGCCGCTTGATTAAGAAAAGTAAAATAACCTTTTTTATCTATTTCGTAAACAGCTAGAGGTAATTCATCTATTAATGTTTTTGCTTCTTTTAGTTTTTGTTTATTTTTATCTTCTGATTTTTTTAATTTAGTAATTTGTTGATTGAGTTTTGATATTTCTTGAATCAACTGCTCTTTAGTTTTATTTTGATGTTCCATATTTCTCTCTTCTAATCAATTAACATAATAAAAAATATTTATATGATTTTCATTTAAAAAGAACAATGATAATGCGGTTCAGTTTGAAAGGATGTAAAAACTGTGGATAATGTAAAATTAAGATTGGTTGCCTAGAAATTTTACATTTGAGCAATGGTTAGACCCATAGCTTTGTGTACCATTCTTTCGAATAGTGTACTTTTTTCAATTTTGATTATACAAATCGAATTAATTCAATCCAAATTGTAACATAACAAAAAATTAATTACAAATATTGTCATGGGAACGGGTCTTTCAGCTGATATTTTAGGTTTTCGAAATTCTTTTCGAATTACAGCAACCCTGCTGTTTGTTTTAGGATTCTTAATCTTTTCCCTGGTTGAAGAAAAATTTGTTCCTTCTGCTAAAAAAAGTAACCACTAAAAAAACTTTTTCCAGCAATGACCTTTGACAGACAAAGTAAATAAAAATATATTCCGGCTTCTTATTTCTTGATATTTTTCTTAATTACTTTTCCTATTCTTTTAACGCCTTTTTCAATGTCTTCCGGGCAGGGATAGCAAAAAGCAAGCCGCATGGTATTTTTCCCTTCCCCATCGGCAAAAAATGGAGAACCGGGCACATAGGCTACATTTTCTTTAACGGCTTCCACAAGCATCTCACCGGCATCAATATAATCAGGGAGTGTAGCCATGACAAAAAATCCACCCTGAGGTTTTGTCCAGGTCGTCTCCTTAGGAAAATATTTTTCCAGAGCATTTAGCATTACATCTCTCTTTTCCTTGTAGATACGGATATTTGATTTAATATTTTCATCGAATTTCCCCAATTGAAAATATTCGTAAGCTATTAACTGGCTTAAAATATTGGTACATAAATCGGTGGCTTGTTTTA
>Ga0307992_1001990_pt1 | contig 11792 bp, 8 predicted proteins | sample EllFjometagen133_FD_203162 | JGI IMG/M metagenome (GOLD analysis project Ga0307992, IMG submission 203162) | Marine microbial communities from Ellis Fjord, Antarctic Ocean - #133 | ecosystem: Environmental > Aquatic > Marine > Unclassified | place: Southern Ocean | collected 2014-10-08
AAAAAGCATTGGTCTAATTACTACTAAAAGACTTACTAAATTTATTTTCACTACCCCATTCAATCGACATAATTTTTCTTTACCACTCGATATGGTCGAGTACGGGAGTGTGTTAGAACCCTTTACTCATTATACACCTTAGATGTTTTAGATAGCTCTGGTTTTAGAAACCATGCCATAGCACCTATTTCTTTATAAAATGACATATACCATACTCCAGTTTTATCATCCTCTTTTGTCCATCCTCCTTTAAAATGGAAAAAATCTCCAGTTCTTCCTCCTATTTTTAATTCATTGAAAACTTCAGGAAATTCGATTTTCTCCATAAATTTTGCACCAACTTTATATGAATCTGGGATATATTTTCCTGTATGTAGATAGTGTAATCCTCTAGCTATTTTTATTAAAATGGCTATGCTATCCAAACCACTTGATTCATGGAGTTTATGAACAGTGCCAATATATAAACCACTTTTGGTATAACGATCATGTTGTTTTATATTATTGATCAATCTAAGTAAGTCTTTATGAGGTTTGCCTGCTCGACCTATCTCATTTTGTTTAAATTTTCGTCTCATTGCCTCAAAAGAGTCTGTGGCTGATTGGTTTTTCTCTCTTTTACTGACTCCCGTTGTAATAAAGTCTCTAAAAATGTTCTCTTGGTGAGAGTAGTCCCGATTACACTTAGGACAAGCAGGTACATAAGCAAAATCTAGTCTTGTGGATTTTGGAGATAAAAATTTGGGTGGAAGATGATCTAACTCTAATTCTTTCCAAGGATTACTAGGTTTTTTTCCACATAAATAACAAATGTCATTTTCATCAATATGCTTAGTTTTCTTAAATCTCATTTTATTTTAATTTTTTTAGTGTCTGCTTCATATAAGAGTTGGAAAAGTCTAACTAAGCGTTCTCCAGCATCTTTTGCCTCATCCCCGCTTAAGTCTTTGCCATATTCTTGTTTGCAAATTTCTTGAAACTCCTTAATTGCTTTATCAGGTAGCATGATATTTATTTCCAGTTATTTTCTCTCTTTTGTCAATTTTAATCAATAATTCAAAAAATCCTACAAGGTTATTGCATGCCTCAATAGCTTCATCACGACTGAGTTTCTTCCCACCTCTTCTTTTGCATAGTTCCTGCATTTCTTTTATATGTTCATCACTTGGCATTATTTAATAACTCCTCTTCCATTTTTACCAACGCATCCTTAATCACCATAGTTGCAATGCAGTCATCCTCGTTATAAAGCAGAATACGCTCAAGTATTTTTTTGTCGTTTGTATTTATATAGTTGTTGTACCATTGAATTGATAAAGCTCCTGATGGCGTTTCATCTCTCCAATTAAAACCCAAGTGTTGAGCAATTGCTTTAAGTGAATAACTACCTAACGCCCAATCAGTGTATTTAAGAATTGCATCAGAATAGAGATCAATAGCTCGGCTTTTTTCATATAACCACTCAACATCTTCAAGCGTGGCAACCTCAGGGTATTGTTTTGCCATCTTTTTATATGTTGTTACCTCATGATGAGAGTAGTAGTAAATGGCAAAATCATCCTCTGGCAATGATCTTATATAGTCCCAAAATTCTTGCCAAGCTTTTGCTTCTGCTTCAGGTGTAACAGCGTCAGCAACAAAAGGTATAAACTTCTCACCTTTTGGACTTCTTTCATAAACACCATGCATGTAGACAAAATTCTGAGTTGGGTCGTCTTCAATATCAAAAAATAATTCGTATGAAACTTTTGGTAATCCAATTGGCTCATATAAAACCGCAGGTTTATTGTTTGCTAGAATCTCTGCTCTTCTTTTGATTTTCTCAAGAGAACTTTTGCCTAGTCTGTTCAAAAAACCTTTTCCTTGTGCCTTTTTTTCTTTTAGCAATTCATCAACATCAAGATGTTGAGCATCTAAAACTGTTTTGAGGTCAATATCATTTAATAGAGTATCTCTGGCATTTCTACCCACATAAAAAAGACCAGTGGGATCATCATTATCTTTCACCCATGATTTACAACTTGAGTACCAAGGGCATAGCTTGCAAACACCAGCCATAGCAGGATTATTCCTTTTTCGGTTTTCAAGCAAATGAGTTACCTCTACCTTGAGCCACTGATAATATTCCCAGAATGTTTGTTGATTGCGTTTCCCCATTGGAGAGTTAAGATCGTAGGGTATTTCTTGATGGTCAATGTCATAAATAATAGCTTGTCTTTTGTTATCACTATAGCCAAGTTTTTCAAGAACTTCAGTATAAAGTGCTAGTTGCACAGCGTAGTGCTTTTTTAGCTTTGGAGTGTCGTTAATATCATTATCAGTGCCTTCAAAACCACGACCACTTTTTACATCCATAGCAATATAAGTACCATCATCAAGTTTGCGTAAAAAGTCAGGAATACCGAGTAAATTTTCATAAGCAATAACGGGTTGATATAAAAGATCAACGCCATCATCCATTGCTTGTTTAGTGTTGGCTATTCTCTCTTGCTGATCACCTTCACCCAGATCAACAAATTCACCTAATCTGCCCACAACTTCTTTTTCGTGTTGCATTCCCTTATCCCAAAGTAGTTGCACAAAGGGGTTTGTTTCTTGAATTTTCTTACTTTGATCGCCGTGGACATCACGCCAAACACGATGAGGACATTGGATGTAGTTGTAGAGTTTAGAGGCGGTGAGGTGAGGCTTATGGGGCATTTTCAATCAACCCAACTTCTTTAGTATTTAACTCATAAATTTTATATATAGATTCATCTATTTCTTGTTCAAGAGACTGGATTTTTGTTTCAAGTTTAAGTAGTTGCTTTCTAACTTTATTAAACCACTTATTTAGCTTGTCTTCTTCTGTCAAATCCATTTTGATTTTTTGCTTTTCAATTTCTTCAACAAACTCATTCCAGCCAAGTTGATGAAAATTATTTAAGTTAGTGGTTTGTTTAAGCTTAAGGCGTGCCAACAAAATTTCTAACAACCTGCTTTTTTCATCAAATAATTTCTTTGTAGTCTCTAGTATTTGATTTACTTTGTTGGTAATTTCTTTTTTTGCTTGATCAGAGGTTTTGCATATTGGAAACTTTGATAAGTCTCTTAATATCAACTTGGGAAAAATTGATCTATTGGCTTTTGGGTTTGTTTTAGTAAAATACCAAGACATAAGGTTGCTGTTAATTAATCCAAGTAAAAACAACAATTCATCTTTATCATCATCGGGATGTAGAACATTGATAATACTTCTATTATTAAGATATGTCTGGTCTACGTAAGTTGCTTTAAAACAACTTGGAAAGGTACTTGTAATTTCTCTTATTAGAATCCTAGGTCTTGAAAAAATGTTAAAAGTTCTGGGAGCCGCAAGATTGTCACCGTACTTTAGCCAGTAGCTATAGCCATCAATTAGATTTTTAGATATGTTTTTACCTTCTAGGTACTTGTAGGTGTTGTTGTCTATTTGGTGGTCAAAATCATAGGGTCTTGATTTAACATCATCTGCTGTTTGTTCTGGATTACCCTTTCCCTTTTCATAAGCTTGCAATCCAGCTTTGACATCAAATAAGTTGTTTAACTTATCCGATTTTCTATAAACTTTTTCTATTATTCGTTCTTCTTTTTCAGAAATATAAATATCGAGGTCATAGTGTTTATTTTGTAACCACTTTTTTCCATTGATAATCGTGCTTTTTTCTGAAGAAATGTCTGAGCTAGCACTAATATTTTTCACCAAAACCTTATTAGTTTCTGATCCTTTTTGTAAAATTAATATAACTGTTTCAACGCTAACATTATCAAAAGAATATCCTGTTAAACTAACAATCTTTTTGATTGCTGTCTTTTCCAAAATTAACTTTCTGAGTTTTGATATTGACCCAATTTTTAATATACTATTGGGGATAATAAATCCAAGAAATCCATTCTTTTTAAGAAGCCCAATTGATTTTTCTATGAATAAAACAAATGTATTCAATTGATATTCAGCAGAAATATAATTATCAACATAATACGCTTTTTCATTACTGGTAATATTTTCTCTAGCATAGACATATGGTGGGTTTCCCACAATTACATCGAATCCACCCTTATTCATAATCTTTTCAAATTCTTTACTCCAATTAAAAGCTCTTTTCCCAGCAATTTCAGGGTCATCAATTAGTGAGTTACCGCATTTAATATTATTATCTAGGTTTTGAAGTGGCTCAGTGGCTTTAGCAGTTTTTAACCACATGGCTAGTTTAGTAATTTCAACACTCTCGGGATTTAAATCAACACCAAATAAGTTATTTAACAAAATTGTTTTGTCATTCTCAACTATATTTGTATCCCAAAGAGTAAGGATTTCACCCTTCTTAGTTTTTTCTAGTTGTTTTTCTTCAGTTCTAATCTTGTATTCGTTGAGCAAAAATGAGTGAGTTTGATTTAAAAATGCACCACTACCACAGGCAGGGTCAAGAATCTTAATATCTGCTAGCTTTTTAGGGTGTTCTTCTAGATATTTGCCAACTGTATTTTCAATAATATATTTGGTGATATGCTCTGGAGTATAAAAGATGCCCATTTTTTTTCGTTTACCATTTTTAACAACGAGTTTTTTCTTAGATTGTCCAAGTCCAATTTTACTGCCATCTTGGAATATAGCATTGCTTCCGTCTTCAAATTGAAGAGTAACTGCTTCTCTGATTTCTTCTAGGTCACTAATGCTTTGTTCAAATATATGACCTAAAACATTGACATTAAGCTCACTTTCAAAATCATATTCGGTTAGATTGATAATTTCTTCAAAAATATCATCCTTAATAGTAAGCTTATCTAAGACTTCATCAGTTTTGAATAAGCCACCATTGTACTTATTAATTGGTGGCACAACCCTCTTGTTGCCCTTGTCAATCGCGTGAAATAAACCTTTAAACTCAGTCCAAACTCTTTGATCGCTGTCAGACATAGCAAAGGATTGAAAAGCTCTATCATAGGTATCTTTAATTAGATGAGCAGGCAAAAGAGTACTTGAATCTTCACAAGCCATGGTAAAAATCAATCTATCAAGTAGCTTTTGGGTTTTTTCAACAAGGATTAAATTATCTATCTCGGGATTTTGTTCAAAAAGGTGATTGAGTAGCTTTAGGCGAATCTCTTTATATTCATCATAAAATTTCTTGGTGATATTTTCTTCTTGTGCTGTCGTATTCTTTGCTAGAATTTCAATAACGGATTCTTTGCCGTCATCAATTAAGTTAGTTTTATTTAAAATATAGAAAAACTTTTTGAACTCTTGTTCTTGATGTAACTCTATTATGTCAAATTTCTCATAGAACCCTTGTCCACGCATTTTGCTATAAATTCTTATTTCTCTGAAGTTAGAAACAATTGCCCATTTACAGCCATCGAATTTATTTAAATAGTTGAAAGCTTGTTCGATTGGTGTCATTTTCCCTACGCGACCATGTTGTTTTTTATCAAGAGAGGTTTTTGCGTCTTTAAGTTCGATAACTGCTAGTGTTTTCTTATCATCTTTAGTAAAGATGCCCAGAGAGCCATCAGCTGTTTGAGAATCAACTTCTGTGGTTGGTTCTTGAATCAAGTTCCACTCTTGTTTGCCCTCAGTTTGTTTAGCATATCCTAAAATTATATGAAAAAAATTTGTTAAAAAATCACCTTGAATACTTACTTCTTTTGTTTTATTTAGATCGCTGTCTTTTAATGCTGTTTGCCAGTTTTTTATTCTTTGCTGGATTCCCTCCAAGTCTTTGTTGGACGGAAATTCAAATCTAGCTATTTGTTGATTGAGGAGTTTTTTATTAAATAAGTTCATAGTTATTTATAACTTTATCATATCATTACAAGACTCACTTTTTATTTCAAAAATGAACAATATAAGGTAAAATGAGAGTCAAGTTATGACCGATAACAACAAAATAATTAACAATCTTGAAATTGTCTATCAACGAGCTATACGCTCTAAGTCAGATCGGGTGTTTTTTCAATCGATGTTTGATTACATAGAGGCTTTTGATCAAGAGCCAAGTTTGGTTAAAGTAAATAAACAAATTATTGAGCTTGCTGATAAGGATTTAAAAATTGAGAAAAGTTTAGAAAAAAACACTCAAAAAGAAATTTTTAAAGTTTATGAAGAAACCACGCGATACCTTAAGACTCAAGAAATGGGTAGTCGAACTGTCGTTGATAACATGAAAAGTGTCTTTGATGCTTGGAGTGGGACATTGGTATCGAGCATCGGTAAGACTCGACATATGTATGATGATTTAACCTATGCACTCATGATTCTTGCTAAGCTAGATGATAAAAGACATCTTCAGTTTTGCAGAAGATATGGAAAAATTCATGACAATGGTAACGTTGACAATTGGGAAAAAGTATCACCAACTTATTCAAAGTGGGAAACAGAGTGTGCTAAAAACAAGCGTCTTATGAAGTTTAAGATATGGCACGCATGGAATGAGATTGCTCAGTTTCACAATTGGTTTGCAGATTATGAAATTGAACGAGATAAGCTAATTAAATCAAATAAATCTATGGAGCTAGGTTATATAAATGAAAAATTCAAAGCAATTCAAGCAGTAATTACTGGAGAACCTTTGCAAAACAAATCTGTAATTGAGATTGAAAGAGATGAACACCAGCGTTATTTAGATATGATTCACCAGTATATTAAGAAACGACTCAATCAAAATGAAATAGATATTAAAACTAGTAATGTAAATTGTGATTATGAGTCAAAAAGTGGACTACTTACTATAAATGGTACAAATCTTACATTCAAACCAAAGAAAATTAGGGGATTAGTTTTAGAAATATTTCTCAAAAATAAGTGGTCACGCAAAAAAGAACTTTATTGGGAAGATATCATTTATGAAATTGGAGGTGCGGATACTGGAGTTCAAACTCCCAAACAAAAACGTCACCAAGTTTTTTATGCAGTTGAAGGAATTAATGATAGAGTATTAAAAAAATTCAAAATTCAAAATTTTCTTTCTTACATTGATGGAAATGTTTCACTAAACTCTTTATTTTTCCTCTAGAAGCTGTATACCTTCTGTATACCTTCGTATACCCACAAGTGCTCACGTATGCTTTAAAGCATGCTTAGCAGTCAATCTCTAAACACCTTTCAAAATATATATTTCCATGAATATGGAGTTAGGTTATCTGATGATGAGGCTTACCAGTTAGCAAGTAACCTCGCCAACTTATATCGAGCTGTCTACTTGAAACCAAACAAGAGTCAGGAGCAATCAAAGTCATGAAAAAAAAATACCATCTTCGCAAACTCAAGGCAAAGAAAAGCTACTCAACGCAAGAGCTGTCACGAGTTTTGAGAGTGCATCCTCAGACAGTTAGGGGTTGGAAAAAGAACGGATTGAAGTCTATAGATGGGTCGAGTCATGCTTCTTTGTATTTGGGCTTTGCTGTAAAAGATTATCTCAGGGCAAAAATGGAAAGCAGGAAAACCAAGCTTAAGCCAGATGAGTTTTATTGTATGACTTGTCAGGACAGAACCACTTCTATTAAAACAACTTTTACTCTTCAAAATAAGCTGATAGGTAAAAGCACTCAGTCAATTCAAAGAGAAGGTTTGTGTGTAAAGTGCGGTAAAAAAGTTAGCAGGTTCGACAGTAATAAAGCAAATGATTTAGATACAACGAAGGTGATTAGTCCAAACCCGGAATTTATTCCGGGGGTTGTAGGACCTCAACATTTGACTTTAGAAGATAGAAGAACGCTATGGAATGAGCGATCAAAGAGGGTGATAATCCCGTAAGCGAAATCTAATAAAGCGATAGAGGATTCCTGAGTAGGTTGGGAGACGGCAAACTCCCTTCTGAATCTGGGGTGACCACACTCCAAGACTAAATACCAGATAAGACCGATAGTGAACGAGTACCGTGAGGGAAAGGTGAAAAGAAGGGTTGAAGACCCCGTGAAATAGAACCTGAAACCATCTGCTAACAATCAGACAAAGCATATTTATTATGTGATGTCGTGCCTATTGAAGAATGAGCCGGCGAGTATTTGACAACTGCTTAGGTTAAGACATTTCGTGTCGAAGCCGTAGTGAAAGCGAGCGTGAATAGCGCGAATCTGTAGTTGTTGAATGACCCGAAACCGGGTGAGCTTACCATGACCAGGATGAAGCCCTGATAATATCGGGGTGGAGGTCCGCACCGGTGTATGCTGCAAGATGCTCGGATGAGTTGTGGTAAGAGGTAATATGCCAATCGAACCCGGAGATAGCTGGTTCTCCCTGAAATATATTTAGGTATAGGGTTACGTGAAGTTGCGGGGGGGTAGAGCACTGATCTGGTGTCTTGGGCGAAAGCCTAAGCGCCTAGTCAAACTCCGAATACCCCGTTAATGTTTCGTAGCACTCAGCACCTGGGAGCTAAGTTCCAGGAGCAAAAGGAAAACAAACCAGACCTACAGCTAAGGTCTCAAATTACATATTTAGTGGCAAAAGAAGTGTTATTCCTAACACACCTAGGAGGTCGGCTTAGAAGCAGCCATCCTTTAAAGAAAGCGTAACAGCTCACTAGCCGAGGAATAATGCGCTGAAAATCCAACGAGGCTCAAATATGTAACCGAAGCTTAGGGTTTCGCTGTAGAACAAAGAGAGTTAGATACTTGCCGTATTGGGATTTTTGCAAATCACGATACAGCGCGAGAATAATTTAACTAGTTTTGTTCTACAGCGGAGCGGTAAGGGAGCGTTCTGTGTGCTTTGAAGCCAGCCCGTGAGGAGCTGGTGGAGCGATCAGAAGTGAGAATGCCGGCATGAGTAGCGAAATTGGGGTGAGAATCCCCGACTCCGAATGACCAAGGTTTCCGCACCCACGTTCGTCGTGTGCGGGTTAGGCGACCCTAAGGTGAGCCCTCGTTAATGAGGGGTAGCCGATGGATTACTGGCTAATATTCCAGTCCTTGGTTAGAATCATTTGACTTGGGGAGGGACGGTGATGGATAACATGTGAGCAGCGGTGAATGTTGCTTCGAATCATCAAAGCAGTCTAGATAGGAAAATCCGTCTAGGCGTTTATCTGAGATGTCATAGAGCTCTGATTCCTTTTGGAAGACGAGTTACATGCGATTTCATTATCCCGGAAAAGCTTCGCAAGAAGATTCTAATCAAATCGTACCGATAACCGACACAGGTAGTCAGGTCGAGTAGACCAAGGAGAGCGAGAGAAAATAGTTTAAGGAACTCGGCAAAACAGCTGGGCGTAATTTCGAGAGATGCCCTCCTCTTTGTACTTCGGTACAAAGAGGCGCAGTGAATGTCATGAGGTTGACTGTTTACCAAAAACACAGGTCTGTGCAAACTCGTAAGAGGAAGTATACGGGCTGAAGCCTGCCCAGTGCCGGAAGGTTAATTGCGAGGGTTTTGTCTAATTTATTAGACATTGCCTTTAATCGAAGCCCCGGTGAACGGCAGCAGTAACTATAACTGTTCTATGGTAGCGAAGTTCCTTGTCACTTAATTGGTGACCCGCACGAAAGGTTTAACAAGCCTCATACTGTCTTGAACTATTACTCGGCGAAATTGAAATGGCTGTGAAGATGCGGCCTACTGACAGCAGGACAAAAAGACCCCGTAGAGCTTTACTACAACTTGGCACTGACGGTGAATATAGGATTGTTTAGAATAGGCGGGAGGAAACTTCATTTATGACGTTTCCGCCCAGTGAAATACCGCCCGTTTTGTATTTATCATCTAACTTAATCATACTGCAAACGTATGAAAGAACACTGTCTGGTGGGTAGTTTAACTGGGGAGGTTGCTTGCTAAAGAGTAACGCAAGCGCGCAATGGTATTCTTAGCCTGGATAGAAATCAGGCTGGACGTGCAATAGCATAAGAATGCTTTACTGTGAGACACACAAGTCGAGCAGTTGCGAAAGCAGGTTATAGTGATCCTCGTGTGTTTTGTGGAAGACACCGGGCTTATCGGATAAAAGTTACCTCGGGGATAACAGAGTCATCGCGCCTAAGCGTCCCTAGCGTCGGCGCGGTTTGCTACCTCGATGTCGGCTCATCGCATCCTGGGGCTGAAGAAGGTCCCAAGGGTTAGTCTGTTCGCCTATTAAAGCGGTACGCGAGCTGGGTTCAGACCGTCGTGAGACAGGTCGGCCTCTATCCGCTGTCAGCGTTAGATAGTTGAGAGAATTTGCTCCTAGTACGAGAGGACCGGAGTGAGGGAATCCCTAGTGTTCCAGTTGTTGCTGTCAAGCGCACTGCTGGGTAGCTACATTCCTTATGGATAACCGCTGAAAGCATCTAAGCAGGAAGCCAATCTCAAGATTAACTATCTCCATTAGACCCGTGGGAGAACACCACGTTGATAGGCAGTCGGTGTAAGCCTGGTGACAGGCTGAGCCTAACTGTACTAAGTGTTGACTGAACATAATTTTCAAATTTTAATTTTTGTATTTATACAAACTTTAAAAGCATGGACACTGTGTTACATCAACTAAAAATTTAATCTAATTAAACGTTTACTATATCTTTTTGACCCATGGCAGATTTTCTTCACTTGTTAGAGTCCAACTCTAAATAGAGTAGTGTGTGCGATATAATTGCACCGCAGGCTTAATTAACAATTTAATACTAGAAACTGCTTTAAGCTAGCTTGCGAGGATTATAAATTAATCCTTACACATAGTTTAGAGCGCGCGTAAAGAACGTTTAATTCTGGTCTCCAGAGCGAGGTGGAACCAACTCTTCCCTTCCCGAACAGAGTCTTGAAACTCCTCAGCGCTGACAATAGTGCACGGGCAACTGTGTGTGAAGATAGGTCGAGGCCAGAATTAAGCGTTTTTTTGTGGCAAAAATTGATATGTAGTCTTTCTACTTGAGGTGTTATAGTATCTTTATGCTAAGTTATTTTTCAAAATACTGGTTTGATTTTGTTTGGGTGATGACCTTGAAAGAAATAAAAGCACGATATAAACGTGTTGTTTTAGGGTTTATTTGGGCAATTTTAAACCCAATACTACAAATGCTGGTCATTGGATTTATATTTCAATTCTTCATTCCAGTAAAAATTGACAATTATTTTTATTTTTTATTTGCAGGACTTCTTCCTTGGAACTTCTTTTCGCACACATTTAGTAGATGTACACCACTTATGCTTAATGAGAGGTCTTTAATTCAGAAAGCAAAGTTTCCTAGAGAAGCTTTAGTTTTGTCAATTGTTTTTTCGAACTTGTTCCATTTTTTAATATCTTTATTTTTATTTGCAGCACTTACTATTTTTGTAGGTTATTTGTCTTTATTTAAAGTATTTATTTTGTTTTTAGCTATTTTTTGGTTAGCTTTCTTTACTACTGGAATTTCTTTTCTTTTATCGACACTTTTTGTGCGATACAGGGATATAAAATTTATTGTTCAAGCAGTTGTTCCTTTGTGGTTTTATGCAACTCCAGTTATATATACAAGAGAACTTTTGCCAAGTTGGGTAGCTAATCTTTTAAGGTTCAATCCTATGACGGGTATTGTTGAGTTGTTTCAATTTATTTTTGCAGGTCGTGGTTCAAGTTTGAACTTGGAAGCAGTTGTGCCAGGAATTTTAATTTCACTTATAATTACAGTGGTTGGGATTTATTTATTTAAGAGAGATAGTCAATATTTTGATGATTGGTTGTAATGAAAAAAAAGATGAAGAAAATTGTTAAAAAAAAAGTGGTGGAGGTAAAAAATGTTACTAAAACTTATGTTTTGCGTCACGAGAAACCTACTTTAATAGAAAATTTATTATATAGACCAAAAAAAGAAACTCATACAGCTTT
>Ga0307992_1001991_pt1 | contig 11781 bp, 11 predicted proteins | sample EllFjometagen133_FD_203162 | JGI IMG/M metagenome (GOLD analysis project Ga0307992, IMG submission 203162) | Marine microbial communities from Ellis Fjord, Antarctic Ocean - #133 | ecosystem: Environmental > Aquatic > Marine > Unclassified | place: Southern Ocean | collected 2014-10-08
TCTCAGATATTACATATAAGCGCATGGGGGATTGTTATTGTTGTATCCTCGTTCATGTTCCTCTATGCCGGTCGCTGGATTGACACCAAACTTAATACTGAACCCAGTTTCATGTTAGGTCTTTTCGTGCTGGCCATATTCCTGTGTATCTGGAGACTCTATGGTGAAGCGGTTATACACATGAAAAAGCAGTAAGAATAACCTCTCCTTGTTATACACTGCAAATAACCCCCCCGTCTTTTCCAAAGACGGGGGGTTATCTTTTGGTCTGTGGGCATATCCACATATCCCCAATGTTGTCCGGTTGTCTCTCTCAACTCAAATTCGCTTCATGAGCCACTCATTCAAATCGTCCAGTACCTGTTTTCTCTGTTCCTTCTTCTCATTATATATCTCATGGTAGAGATCCTTGTAAATGTGAAGTGTCTTATCCTCGGAGCCCAGGGTCTCAAAGAAGTTTGCCGATGTGCCTGCATTTGTAAGATGATCATCACCCGCCAGCTGCATCAGTATCGGAATTTTTATCTCCGGGGCCGAATGACCAGCAGCTTTCATGGCGGATAAAAACTCGGTAAACCACCGGGCGCTTACCCGGTTATGAACCAGAGGATCATCCATGTACGCACGAACCACATCTTCATCATGGCTGATCTTCGATACATCCAGATCATTGCCAAAACCGAATGTCGGAAAGAAGGCAGACATGATTTTACCGGCAAACGCCTTGGCAGCCGGTATATCCGAGGTTAAACCAAGCGCGGGTGAAGAAACGATAACACCATCTATCATTTTCGGAAAGCTGGCGACAAACCGAAGCGCGATAAGCCCTCCCAGACTGTGTCCCAGAAGAAAGATCTTTACATCTTCGGGCATTTTGTCTCTTGCAATTTCAACCATTCTGTAGAGCTCGGCAATGTACTGATAAAAGGAGAATACATGACCCTTTATTCCTTCACTCTGTCCATGTCCTCTGTGATCAAGCGCCCATATACTGATACCTTCGGGAACAAGCCGTTCGACAACATTGTCATAGCGCCCGGAATGCTCTCCCAACCCGTGTGCGATCACTAGCCGAGCCTTCTCGGGTTTGGCCTGATATCTCCTGTTGAAAATCTTTATGCCGCTCTCACCTATGAAAATACCCTCATTACAAAAAGGAAATCCGGGCATAGTTACAGTACCTCCTGTTTCCGGGAACATGATCCCAATTCCGACATGTCGGGAGCAAATCGGGTCATGTGCCAATTGAATTACGTGCTCAGCCTCTGAGCAGGATTTCTTCTAACCTGTCCAGAGCCTCTTCCAGTCTCTCGGGTTTGGATCCACCAGCCTGGGCCATATCCGCGCGGCCGCCGCCCTTTCCCCCGACAACCGGTGCTATCTCTCCAACTATCTTCCCCGCGTTATAGCGATCCGTAAGATCCTTCGTCACCATACACAGAAGCATAGCCTTATCCCCGACCCTGCTTCCCAGCAGCACAACGCCGGAGGAAATCCTGTCTCTCAACTTATCTCCAAAATCACGAAGGGTCCGGACATCGGGCACATCCACCAAGGTTGCGAGCACCTTAACACCTTTTATTTCCCTTATTTTATCAAGGAGGTCAGAGGAATCCTTCGTCGCCAGTTTCCCCTTCAGTACTTCGACTTCCCCTTCAAGTTCCTTCTGACGCTTCAACAACTTGCCTACTCTCTCCGAAAGATCCAGAGGATTGGTTCTTAGAAGAAGTGCCGAATCCTTCAAAGCCCTTCCCATTTTTTCCACATATCGCACGACCTCCCTTCCGGTCACCGCTTCGATCCTTCTCACACCGGCGGCTATGGATGATTCATGGACAATCTTAAGGAACCCTATGTCACCCGTGCGCAAGACATGCGTGCCGCCACACAGTTCCATACTGTAGTCCCCCATCTGGACAACACGGACATCATCGCCGTACTTCTCGTCAAAGACCGCCGTGGCTCCCGTCTTTATGGCCTCTTCCCGCTCGAGGACACGGGTGTCGACCGGCACATTGCTTCTGATGTAGGCGTTGGCGATACGTTCGACCTCTTCGATCTCGCCGTCTTCGATCTTCGCGAAATGGGTAAAGTCGAAGCGGAGCCTCTCCGCGTTGACAAGGGAACCGGACTGTTTGACATGATCCCCCAGCACCCGCTTCAGCGCCGCTTGGAGAATATGGGTCCCTGAGTGGTTTGCCTCAATGGCCCTACGTATACCCTCGTCCGTCTTCAGTTCAACGGCGTTCCCGACGCTGAAGGTACCTTTCTTGACTTTTCCTATGTGAGTGAACAGATCATCGAGGGGTTTCTGGGTGTCCCACACATCAAAGAAAGCCGAATCTCTTTCAATAATCCCGATATCTCCGACCTGGCCACCGATCTCACCATAGAAGGGGGTCTTTTCGACAAATATCTCGCCTCGTTCTCCCTCAGCGAGGGATTCCGCCGGTTGATTCTCCTTCAGGATGGCAACTATCCGCGACGAGGTCTCGGTATTCCCCTCATACCCGACAAACTCCGTTTTTATTCCATCCATGGAAAGTTTCCGGTACACACCGGCAACTTCTTTTTCACCACTGCCCTTCCAAGCATCTCTCGCCTTTTGCCTCTGGGCCTCCATGCATTTTTCAAACCCCTCCATATCCAACGACATTCCGCACGGTTTGGCAGCGTCTCCGGTCAGATCAGTAGGAAAGCCGAAGGTGTCGTAGAGTTTAAAAACTATGTCTCCTGGGATTGCGTCATCTCCCCTCTCTTTCAAAGACGCTATTTCGTCATTTAATATACGAAGACCGGCATCCAGTGTTTCCATGAAGCGCTGTTCCTCATTGATGACCACCTTTCTCACATAAGATTCCTTGTCAAGAAGTTCCGGGTAGTAGTCCTTCAATTCTGCAATAACCACCGGAACCATGTCATGCAGAAAGGGCTTGTCAAGACCGAGAAGCTTTCCATGCCGGGCGGCTCTTCTCAGTATCCTCCGGAGAACGTAACCTCTCCCTTCATTACTCGGAAGAACCCCGTCACTTATAAGAAAGGTTATGGCCCTGCAGTGGTCGGCTATAACCCTGATAGATATGTCGTCATCTTCGTTGTTCTTGTATTTTCTGCCGCATATACCCTCAATGTGCAGTATAATGTTCCTGAAAAGATCGCAATCATAGTTGCTGACTACTCCCTGCATAACAGCCGCCAGCCGTTCAAGCCCCATACCTGTATCTATGTTGGGTTTCGGCAACGGTTTCAACACCCCAGATTCGTCTCTGTCATACTGTGTAAAGACAAGGTTCCATATCTCCACATAGCGACCGCAATCACACTCCAGGTTGCATTCAGGTCTTCCGCATCCAACATCTTCACCGAGATCGTAGTATATCTCCGAACATGGACCGCATGGCCCGGTATCTCCCATCATCCAGAAGTTATCCTTTTCCCCCATACGCACGATGCGTTCCGACGGCACCCCTACCTTTTTGTTCCATATCTCAAAGGCCTCATCATCATCCCGGAATATACTTACCAACAGCCTGTCTTCGGGAAGACCCATGACATCCGTAAGAAACTCCCACCCCCATGCTATGGCCTCATCCTTGAAGTAGTCACCGAAGGAAAAATTGCCCAGCATTTCAAAAAAGGTGTGATGACGCGCGGTAAATCCAACGTTCTCCAGATCATTGTGTTTCCCCCCGGCCCTGACACACTTCTGCGATGTGGCAGCCCTAGTATAATCGCGCCTCTCCTGGCCCAGGAAAAGGCTCTTAAATTGAACCATCCCTGCATTTGTAAAGAGCAATGTCGGGTCTTCCTTTGGAATAAGCGATGAACTGGCTACAATCACGTGCCCCCGTTCTTTAAAATATTCAAGAAATTTTTTTCTTATCTCACTGCCTGTCATCAATATACATCTCCCCATTCAAGGTTTAAATTGTAAAAAGTCTTTTCGTAGTAAATCCAAGTATTTTGAGCGAAGAAAACTAATTTTTTACAGCCGCGTCAGGGGTCAAGGCTCGCAGGCGTCTTCTTCCATCTCTTTGAACACGTCCAGTATAAGCCCCACAGGAAAGCCCCTGCCTGCGAGGCTCTGCACCAGTCTTCTTTTCCCCTTATATGAAAAGACCTCGTATTCAGATTCCCTGCGAAGCCTTTTCTCAACAAGGTCTCCGATGGCGCGCCTCTCATCTTTCTCTTCTCTTGCCTCAGCGATAGCTCCTTCTATCAGGTAGCGGGGAATCCCTTTCTCGAGAAGGCTTATCTCTATCTTCCTGTCACCCCATAACCTGCTGACGGCGAGGCTTTTCGCCCACTGCGTTGCAAAATTTTTATCGTTCAGATACCCAAGATCGGTAAACCTGTCAACAACCTTCTTGATTATGCTATCGCTGAAACCCTTTTCCGCAAGTTTGGTATGTACTTCTTTTATGCTTCTTCCCCTGTATAACAGATACCGCAGCGCCTTTTGCCTTGCCTTTTCATACAAAGGATCATCGTTCACTATTCTTTTTCCTCTATCTTGTCCTTCTTCAGGCCAAATTTTTCGCAGACCTCATCCATTATTCTGGCTGTTATATCAGGATTATCCTTCAAAAACTGTTTGGTGTTTTCCCTGCCCTGCCCTATCCTCTGCCCTCCGTATGAATACCAGGCGCCCGCTTTCTCAACTATTTCGTTGTCGGATGCCAGATCAAGGAGATCTCCTTCCTTTGAAATGCCCTCTCCGAAGATAATATCAAATTCCGTCTGTCTGAATGGAGGAGCAACCTTGTTTTTCACCACCTTGACCCGTACTCTGTTTCCTATTACATCCTGTCCCTGTTTTATAGCGGAGATCTTGCGTATATCCAGGCGCATGGTTGAATAGAATTTGAGGGCATTTCCCCCGGTAGTTGTCTCCGGATTACCAAAGAATACCCCTATCTTCATACGCAATTGGTTGATAAAGATAACCGTCGTCATGGTCTTGCCTATCGTTCCTGTAAGCTTCCTGAGCGCCTGTGACATCAGTCTCGCCTGAAGTCCCATCTGCGCGTCTCCCATGTCTCCTTCGAGCTCTGAACGCGGCACCAGGGCCGCAACGGAATCTACAACGAGGACATCGAGCGCGCCACTTCTCACCAGCACCTCGGCGATCTCAAGCGCCTGCTCCCCCGTATCAGGCTGGGATATGAGAAGGTCATCAGTATTCACACCGATATTTCTGGCATAAGTCACGTCCAGCGCGTGTTCCGCGTCCACAAACGCCGCGAGGCCACCTGCCTTCTGCGCCTCCGCAATAATCTGAAGCGCAAGGGTAGTCTTCCCTCCTGATTCGGGACCAAATATCTCAATGACCCTTCCCCTGGGAACACCACCAACACCAAGGGCAAGATCAAGGCTTATGGAACCCGTAGATATAGCGGGCACATTCGATATAAATTCCTCTCCGCCCAGCCTCATGATGGACCCCTTTCCAAATTGCTTCTCGATCTGCGTTATAGCCAGCTCCACAGATCTTTCCTTATCTGTATCAGATATCATAGCCACCTCCCTTTACCGGTATAAATTTATACCCTCTGAAAAAATTGATTCAAAATTTAAAATTAACGCCCGCCGAATGGAAAGGTGGCAAGTTTCGTATATACCGCACCACCGGGCTTCAGCTCACTCTCGAAGAGTATAAGCTCCCGCGCATCAAACCGGAATACACCCAGTTCCTCTATTCCTCCAATTAAAGCTTCTACTCCAGAGATTATTCTGACACGTGACTGGGCTCTTCCCAACGTAAGGTGCGGTTTAAATGGTCTTTTTTCTCCCGGAAAACCGCATTCTTCCAGATCTCTTTCAATCGCTACCTGAAGGACCTCCAATCTCTGTACATCTCCGCCTATGCCAAGCCATAATACCCTCGGTTTCTTCAAGCTGGGGAATGCCCCCGGCGAGCCTACATCCAGTCCCATGGGAACAATATCCCTGACGTTTCTTTCGACAACTTCTGAGATACGGTCCACATCATCCTGAAATACATCGCCGAAGAACTTCAACGTAAGGTGCATTCCTTCCGGTCTGGTCCACCTTATCCCTTTCAGTTCGGGCATCAGCCTTTCTTTAATACCTTCTATTAGATATTTTATACCCGGTGGAAGTTCTATCGCCAGAAATGTCCTAATGGGTTTTCTGTCATTCATGCCCGCCCTTTTCAAGGTTAGAGCTGATGGATAATTTTACATGCACCGGCATTGTTATGTCAATCTACTCCTCCGATCAGAAACTTCCTCAACATATTCAGAGCTATCTGCGACGACATCTCCTTTATTCTCCTGCGGTCCCATCTGAACAGAAACCTGCGGCATGTGGTGCCCTCCCCGGCGGACAGCGCGATAAAGACAGTCCCTACAGGTTTCTCTTCCGTTCCGCCCGCAGGACCTGCGATACCTGTTGTAGACAGACCTATATCCGTGCCCGCAAGTTTTTTCACACCCTCCGCCATCAGGATGGCGGCCTCTTCACTTACGGCACCATATTTCTCTATGATTGAAGCGGGCACTCCGAGAAGTTCCACCTTTGAGGTATTGCTGTATGTTACCACACCCCTTTCCAGGAATACAGAACTGCCCGGCACGTCTGTCAGACGGTCGGTTATCAGACCCCCGGTACACGATTCCGCCACCGAGAGTGTCAATCCTCTATCGGTGAGAAGCGCGGCCACGATCCCTTCCATGGTATCATCGTCATAACCGAATATATGTTTGTAAAGTTTTCCCTCTATTCGTTCACAGACAACTCCAAGGCTTTCTTCCACATGATCCCTGTCTTCGCCCCTGGATGTGACGACCAGGCGTATCTCCGGAAACCGGGGATACGAGCCCACACTCACTCCGGGAATCTTCAGGTCTTCATGCGGAAGAGCCTCATCAATTCTTGACTCTGTCAGTCCGAAAATCTTTATCGTTCTCTTCGCAACACATTCATGATACGCGAGCTTTTCTCTGAAGAGAGGAATCACACCCCCCGTAAGCATGTTCCGTGCCTCGCCGGGAACTCCCGGTATGACGGCGACATGCTTGTCGCTTCGCTCCAGGAAAAATCCGCAGGCAGTACCGACGGGGTTATCTATGATACCGGCACCTTCGGGGAATATGGCCTGTTTCGCGTTGTTCTCCGTCCACGGAATATTCAGCCTGCCAAATCGCTCCTTAAGCCGTGCAAGAACGGCATCGTCGGTGTATAAACCAAGGTCGAATGCACCGGCAACAGCCGCTGTCGTCATATCATCCTCTGTAGGGCCGAGTCCCCCTGTAACGATAAGCGCATCGGATATTCCCAGGAGATAATCAAGCCCTCCCTTGATGGCCCCTCCATCGTCACCAACGGTCATCACGGCAGATACTCCCCACCCCTGCTCGTACAGTTCACGTGCTATGAAGGAAGAATTTGTATCTTGCGTCATGCCGCTTGTCAGCTCGTTTCCTATGACCAGTATCCCGATATCCATTATATTCCATTAAATCACAAATCTGATAAGCAAAAGCAGTAGTATATTCCCGTAAATGCCGGCAACTATGTCATCACCTACAACGCCATAGCCCCCCGGAAGTTTCTTTTCGCAGAAGCGTATTGGAAATGGTTTGACAATGTCAAAGACCCGAAAGATTATAAATCCCCAGAATATATGCCAGACAGTCGGCGCAACGAGAAACATGGTAACCTGAAATCCCACTATTTCGTCAATAACGATCAGGCCCGGATCCTTTTTATTGTACAGCCTTTCCGCCTCTTGCGAAACATAAAAGGCAAAGAACGAAAGGGCAACAACGGAAAAGAGGTAAAGCGGCCATGAAAAGCGGGAAAAAACCATGTACACAGGTATGCCAACCAGCGTCCCCGCCGTGCCGGGGGCAAAAGGCGAAAGACCACTGCCCAGACCCGTTGCCACAATCCTTATGAACCTGTCATGCATGGTATCATGCTCCACTTACTTTATTGCTCACAGAAGTACAATGACAACCCTCCTTTGTCAATGAATTACTCAAGTGCTGCCGTAAACAATTAATCTGTCCGGTTAGAATGAGCCGCCGGGATGTGGCCAATGGAGTGGGAAGCAATATTACAGGAAGTCCAGACCAGCGCTTTGAAGGAATGCTGGTGGTCACGGACAAAGGGTTGCGGAAAACCGGGGGATATTATGCCTGTTTTCAAAACGTTTTATCACATTATGTTCTTTCATCATCAACAACATCATCTGATTCAGATAGAATAACCTGAAATTGAGTATTTACGATGCGTACTGTATGCTTGACTCGATGTTTTAAAAATGAGTATATATGTAACATGAAAAGTACGAAAAACCCTTTACGGCAAGAGAAAAGCCTATTGAGATTACCATGGATTAAAGGGAGGAAACCATTAGACAACCAGGCAGAATGAGCTTCACCATGATTTCATTCATTCATGAAACATTATACGGACTTTTAAGAAATTCACACAGAATCTTGCATGCTGCGGGGCTCAGACCGGGACTGGCAGTTCTGGAAGTGGGCTGCGGACCGGGGTTCTTTACCGTGCCGGCCGCTAAAATTGTGGGGCCTGAGGGAAACATCCTTGCCTTCGATGTCAACCCCTTCGCCGTGGAACATGTGCAGAATAAAATTGACGGGGCTGGCGTAACAAACGTAAAGGTCACTGTTGCCAATGCCGCCAACACGGGTCTGTTCGGCCACAGTTTCGATCTTGCCTTCGTTTTCGGTTTAGCCCATCCTCTCGGAAACATGAACGAAATCTGGCAAGAGCTCCATCGCGTTATAAAACCGGGAGGAATGTTATCCATTGAGGGCAGATTGAAACCGCCGGAACAATATTTCAAGTTTGAAACGAAAGAACAGCGAATCAGTCGATATATCAGCAGAGACAGCAATTATAATAAGCAGTAAGATATTGCCGGAAAAGAGTATCGTCATTGCAGTTATGATAACATCTTTTCTTACGTAATTTATCGGCAGCTTAGCAAATCCGGCATGGCCACAGCCCGGTGCTGTTCGGATTACGGTGAAGAAGCTCTGCGGTTCAATCCGCGTATTCCAGTTTTATATCGTCAAGTTCCACCATATTGTGGTGCTCTGCCCTGCCGTAGAAATCAATCACATCCCTGATCGGGCCATATATCGTTCCCGTGGCCTTTACCTCGTATTCGTGCAGGGGCGCATAGGCATCCACGCCCTTTCCCTCCGGCGACACGGTTTCTTTGGGTTTATAATCCTTTACCTGGAGCCCCTCCGGCGGTGCCCCGAAAAGGGCCTCCAGCTCATCCCCCAGTTCCCGGGTATATGCGTGGTAACTGAATCCGAAGGACGCCTGGCTGATCTTCCTCTCGGAGATTATCTCCAGCGCGAACTCCTCTTTTCGCCGCTCCAGGGCTTTCGCCAGAAGTTTAAAAAATCCGGCTCCAACGATAAGGTGAACCCGGTTCCCCTTGACCCCGATAAGACGCATCACCTGGCCGAACATGCCTTCGTTTTCCACATGGTGATCCTCGCCGAAGATTGCTTCACCCTGGATACCCTTCCCCTCAAGAAATCCATACACAAATCCCCTGACGAGATCGAGTGATCCCTTTACCTCTACCACCACTTCACAATATTCCTTATTCATACCGAATACGCCTTTCTCTCTAGACCTTCCCTCTCCCCGCTAAAAGAATATAAGGGTAACGAGGATGAATACGGGGATCAGGATGGGAATCGAGTACTTTATCATGTATCCGAAAAAGCTGGGCATGTTGATACCAGCCTCTTCCGCTATCGACTTGACCATAAAGTTCGGGGCATTGCCTATGTATGTATTCGCCCCCATGAAGACCGCGCCCGCGGAGATGGCCTTCAGGTACATGATAAACTCCGGATTGGCCGTAACCGCCTTCACCGCAAGCGCGGCAGGCACGGCTGATTCGGCAATACCCAGTTTTCCGAGGGCCAGGTTAAAGAAGGTAAGATAGGTGGGTGCATTGTCAAGAAACGACGACAGCGCGCCGGTAACCCAGAAGTAGTGGCAGGGTTCTTTTACCATAGATACAAGTCCGGACAGGGCGCCTGCATTCCCCGCTTTCAGTATAGCCAGCGCTGGAATGATCGTCATAAAAATGCCGGCAAACAGCTTGGCCACCTCCATAATCGGGAACCAGCTGAAGTCATTTGCCTCTCTCAAGGCCTTGGAGGTAAATACCAGGGAAAGGGCTCCCATCGTTATGATACCGAGATCCCTCAGGATACTCTGATACGCCAGATGCACTCCCAATACGTTGAGGTGCCCCGGTTTCCAGTACCCGCTCATCAGCACAAGACCGATGACTCCCAAAAGGAACACAAAGTTGATAACACCCTCTATCTTGAAGGGAATCTTCTCTTCTTCGGGTCCGCTCTCCAGGTGTCTTTTCTCCTTCCGGTAGAAAAAGGTATCAACGATGAAAAACAGCACCAGCAGTATTCCGGAAGCGGTCAGCATGTGAGGCAGTAAGTTCGTTGTAACCCAGAAGAATGGGACGTTGTGGAGAAACCCGAGGAAAAGAGGGGGGTCGCCCAGCGGCGTGAGAGAACCACCAATATTCGCCACGAGGAATATAAAGAAACAGACGACATGCGTCTTCTTCAGACGGTCCTTGTTTGCCCTGAGGACCGGACGGATCATGACCATGGCCGCCCCCGTCGTACCAACGCATGACGCGAGTATCGTGCCGATCAACAGCATGATGGTGTTGAGGGCGGGGGTGCCTTTCAGTGAACCCCTTACGACAATTCCTCCGGCTATCGTAAACAGACCCCACAGGAGTATGATGAAGGGGATATAGTCTATCAGGTATATGTGGAGTATGTGGTACACCGCCACCTGGTGATAGGCGTAGAGGAAGGGGACGGCAAAAAGCACTGACCAGAGAGCCGCAATCTTTCCGAAGTGGTTATGCCAGAAATGCGGCATCAGAAGCGGACACAGGGCTATGGACAGAAGAATCCCCGCAAAGGGAATTGCCGTCCAGACAGGAAGTTCTGTCCCGATATTATGTACACTATGGGCTGTCGCTTCTGCCGCAATAGCGGAACCGGCAAAAACAAGGTCGATCAGCGCGTAAATCAAGACAAATGTCAGCACACTTAATAGGCACTTACTTGAATTCTTCACGAGCCAATTCCTCCATTATAGAAAAAACATGCCAAGAGAGCCTGCTCCCCCTGGCATGAATCTCTTAATCTCTACATAACCGGACATACAGAAAACAACGCAGAAAATCTCTTCATGCTTTTTCTGCGACCTTAAGCCTTGCTTCAGCCATATCTAGAGATTTCTTGACCTTTTCGTAATCGGCATCATCCTTGTTTATCCCGGCCAGCTGTGCTTCCGCTGATTCTCTGGCCTTTTGTGCTTCTTCCTTCAGTATGGATTCCGCCTTCTCGATAGATTCGACAAGAACTGTTGCCTTGAGACCTGTTATTTCCACATATCCTTCACCAGCAACATAATATGTTTTCTTGTTGTCTTTCGTATAATTGAGCTCTCCGGATTTTACAGAACTCAAGAGCGGTGCGTGACCAATCAACACCCCGAATTCTCCTTCGCTTCCTGACAATGTCACCTCTTCAACAACATCGCTGAACGCGAGTTTTTCAGGTGTAACTATCTCCAGCATCAACTGATCGGCCATTTAACAATCCTCCGGATTATTCTTCCACAAGTTTAGCTGCTTTCCCCTTGACATCTTCTATCCCGCCAACCATGTAGAATGCCTGCTCGGGAAGGTCATCATGTACCCCATCCAGG
>Ga0307992_1001993_pt1 | contig 11778 bp, 7 predicted proteins | sample EllFjometagen133_FD_203162 | JGI IMG/M metagenome (GOLD analysis project Ga0307992, IMG submission 203162) | Marine microbial communities from Ellis Fjord, Antarctic Ocean - #133 | ecosystem: Environmental > Aquatic > Marine > Unclassified | place: Southern Ocean | collected 2014-10-08
TTAATCTTTTCCGTATCACAATAATTCAATATTCAACCACTCTGTGGTTGTGATTTATTAAGATATCAAATTCTATTATATTCGACCCCTTTGGGGTCAAATATCATCACCCCGGGCAAAGCCCAGGGGAAAAGCATTATCGGTAAAACAACCACAGCGTGGTTGAATACAGATCCCGCAGGGATCCAATAACAGTATATGCGTTTATTCCCAGTCCCTCTAACCCGCCAGCTGGCGGGGTTGAACAAATCCATCATTCATCCAGTCTACGTTCTGAAGCTTTGGGGCGGAGAGCAGGCATCATTCATCATCCATCATCCATCATCCATCATCCATCATCCATCATCCATCATTCATAATCCATCATCCATAATTTCCCCACGGTTTTTCTTTCATTCTGCCCTCTGAACTATTACATTTCGGTTGAAACTTGAAGGAGCTTTTATGAGCAAAACAATATGTCTTAGAAACGGTACAGTATTTACAGGAATTGCTATGGTGCCTCATGCATCGGTGATCATTAAGGATGGTAAAATTGAAGATATTATCAGTAATGAAAAGCTGAAAACCATGAAGCTTTCACCGGACACAACAACTATTGATGTTAACGGGGCGACTATTGCCCCCGGTTTTATTGATACACATATCCACGGAATACATGGTTATGATACATCGGACGAAAATCCCGAATCCATTTTAGAAATGTCCAAAGCTTTAGTTGAATACGGTGTAACGGCCTTTTGCCCGACCCTTTATCCCCAAGAACACAGTAAATTTATAGGATGTATCACAGCGATCAAAGATGCCATGGGCAAGGAAGAAGGCGCAAAGATCTTTGGAGCCAATCTGGAAGGTCCGTTCATTTCACGTGAAAAACACGGTGCCCTGGATCCCAAATACATGATACCTGTTGATCTTGAAAAAATGAAGCAATATAATAAGGCGTCAGGCGGTAATATTTCTCTTATGACGGTTGCGCCTGAATTGGATAATATACATGAATTGGCTTTATATTGTGCAAAACAAGGTATTGTATTGGCAGCAGGTCATTCCAATGCCACCTATGATGACATGATGGAAGCCGTTCAAGCGGGTATTCTACACTCGACACACTTCTTTAACGCAATGCGACGGTTGCATCACCGTGATCCCGGCGTGGTGGGAGCCATTATGATCCATCCCAATATCGCTTGTGAGATCATTGCCGATGGCTATCACGTACATCCTGCTATTGTCAAATTACTTCGTCGTGTAAAACCCATTCATAAAATTGTTCTGATTACAGATAGCCTTCGTCCTACCGGTCAGACAAGTGGCAAATTGATGGCTAATCATCAAGAAGTATATCTCAAAAATGGATTGTTTACACGCAAGGATGATGATACAATAGCCGGTTCTGCCTTAACTATGATACAGGGAGTAAAAAATCTTGTAGAGGATATGGATGTTCCCTTGGAAGATGCTCTCCGTATGGCTTCATGTAATCCGGCAACCGTTATCAGCAAACAGATCGAAACCGGATATATTATGCCCGGACGTGATGCTGATATCGTAGTCTTTGATAAAGATTATAATATCCGGTTGACCATAGTAGAAGGCGATATCAAGAAAATGGCGGAATAAAAGGCAAAAGTACAAAGTACAAAGTATAAAGTATAAAGTAGGGGACGGTCAAGACCGTCCTTTTTTATTTGATATTGAAGATTATAACTCTCATCGACATGCCCATGGAAAACGGCCAATACAAGATAACATGGGATGCATCCAATCAGCCCAGCGGACTGTACATTACAAGATTGCAAACAGGAGATAAGATAGTGACAAAGAAACTGATGTTGCTGAAATAAAACCGTGACGCGTAACACGTGACGTGTAACGCGAAAATATCTATATAAATAAAAGGAATCCGTCAATTGACGGATTCTTTATGTTTTAGTATTAAATAAAGTTTTTGACTTCTCGTTACTCGTTACTCGTTACAAACTCTTCATTTTCTTTATAAAATCCGGATCCGGATAAGCTCCAATACCAATGATGTCATCGGGGAAATCGACCATGCCGTTCTCGATCGTTACACCACCGATAATGGGCTCGTCAATGTGTCCGACATTAGCATCCAGATCAAAATACTGAACGATGGGATGTGCCATTGCAAAATGACAGAATGCTGTATTTGCCAAACCTGATTCAGACATACAACCTGTCATACAGGAAATATGAGCTGCTTCACAGATATTGGCGATCATGATAGCATTTTTGATACCACCCGATTTCGATATTTTAATATTGATCATCGGTGCAGCTTGTTTTTGGATAACTGCCATCGCATCTTCAGGTGAGAAGACGGACTCATCTGCCATGATAGGAATGCTGGTGCGTTCGGAAACATATTTCATACCATCCAAATCCCAACGACGGACAGGTTGTTCACAGAATTCAATGTCCAGTTCTTCCATTTCATTCAGACATCTTACTGCAGTCACACGATCCCAGCCCTGGTTGGCATCAATACGGATCTTTATATCCGGACCAATTGCTTTTCGAATTTCTCTTAGACGTAAAATATCTTCTTCAGGATCAATACCAACCTTGGTCTTGATCATGCGAAAACCTTGATTGACGATCTTTAAGGCATCTCTACCGGCTTCTTCGAGTTTTGCTATACCCATCGTAAGATCGGTCTCCATGGGGCGTTTTTCGCCACCGAGGAAGCGATATAGAGGTAGATTCGCATGTTTTGCCGCCAGATCATAAAGTGCCATATCAAATGCACTTTTGATGGTGCTGTTCAAGGGAAGAAATGCATCTAGTTCCCGGACGCGTGAAGCATAATCCAATGGATTTTTTCCGATAAGTACGTCGCGCAGCTCTTGAGCGGCCGCAAGATTGATTAATTGAGTTTCGCCTACGATAGCGCGAAAAGAGCTGGCTTCTCCCCAGCCGTCTACGCCATCATTCGTGCGGATATGGATTAGCACATTTTGTGCTCCGCTAATGACCATTGTTGCAATTTTAAATTCATGTTCACTGGCTACATTGAATGGATAAATATCGATGTGAGTGATTTTCAGCTTGTTATTCATGGTATTCTCCTTCTTTAGGGCGAAGTTTAATAAAAAAAAACATAAAAAGCTTTGAAAATCTATTGAAAGTATCAAATCTTTTTGTTACTTTAACAGTAATATTAGTTTAAAAAGCAGAAATTAACGAATTAATAAGTATTACCGAACCTAAGGAAGGAAACATATGGTTAAATATAGCAAAAGAGCATTTTTATGCTTTTTCGTGTGTTTATTCCTCACGCAAGGCCTTTTTGGCGCAATTACAGGAAAGATCGCCGGTGTGATTCGTGATGAACAAACAAAAGAACCGCTGATCGGTGCAAATATTATTATTCTCGAGGATGGGAACGCAACATCCAGGGGAGCTGCAACCGATGCTGAAGGATATTATGCTATTCTGAATATTGATCCGGGCGTGTATTCGGCACGTGTCAGCTATGTGGGTTATGCCCACACACTGATCACCGACATCATTGTAAGTATTAACTTAACAACTGAATTAAATATTGATTTACAGATCGAAGCCATTAGCGGGGAAGAGGTTGTAGTGGTTGCAACCCGTTCACTTCTTAAGGATGATTCATTTGCATCTACACACAATGTGACAGCAGAAGAGATGCAGGTTCAACCTATCGATAACTTTATGACTATTGCCCAAAATCAACCCGGTGTTGTTGGCTCTCACTTTCGTGGTGGTCGTTCCGGTGAAGTTCTTGTTGTCGTTGATGGTATGCCGGTTAGAGATCCAGCCGGGACGTATTCAGGTAGTACAGGTGGATTTACACTTGGCTTGCCCAGTGAAGCGATCACCGAAATGGAAGTATCCCTCGGTGGATTAAGTGCTGAGTTCGGGAATGTACAATCCGGTGTTATCAATGTGGCAACCGATGCAGGTTCACGGAAATTATCGGGAAAAGCGACATATATGACCACTAATTTCAGTGAACCGGTCAATAATGCCATTATGCCACTCGATGATTTTGTTGAAAAGACATTTGATCTCTTTCCTGCAGATGCAGATCAGGATTCACTGCGAAGCTTGATCATGCCCGATACAAATAGATGGTATACCATGAAATACCAGCATGAATTACAAAACGTTTTGCGCTTGAGTCTCAGTGGTCCAATTATTCCCAACAGCGATCGCATTACGTTTGCGTTTTCCGCAGATGTAACGAATGAAACTCAGGATTATTTTATTAACAACAATTATTCCAGTGAAAAATATTACGGAAAGTTGACTGCAAAACTCAGTGATAAAATAAAACTTAATGCTTCAGTAATGTATTCCGCTTCCGAATCAAATGATTTTTATCTTTACGCGTCAAAATACGGCCCCGCTGATGAATACTGGCAAAATGAGATGTATTATGATCCGGATCCATCAACTTCAAGCCGTGGCGATACAGCTTTTATTTATCATTATGTTAATGATGCTACTGCTTACCAGGATTCAGGTTTCAGTATTGGTCGTCGCGATACTGTTTTTGCTGCCGGCGATACGATTACATGGTATGATCAAGCGAAATTCAAGGATGTGTATGTAGATTCTCGTCTGCAAGATCATTTGTGGGATCGTGAACGAGAGGCTTATACCTTAAATCTCGGATTTACACATCAGTTGAATTCCAAGACCTTCTATGAGATCAAATATCAGAACATGACATCCAAATATTTTTATGGTGTTCGGGATGTGGATGACCGTGACGGAGACGGTGATGTAACGGAATTCCTAAATTGGGATTTTGACGGTGACGGACCTTATTACGAGAATCGCCAACGTGAGAACAATATTTGGTGGACCGGAGGAGACGATCCCGGCTATCGCGATCAGATCTCAAATGTCAATAAATTAAAATTTGATATTGAAAGTCAGCTCACCCAAAACCATCAGGTTCGCGGAGGATTAGAATTTACACATAACAATATGAATGTAACAAATATCGCATGGAGTACCATCGAGCTGAATCCTGTGGATACCAGTTATTCACGGACATATTTCAGAACAGATATTTGGTCTGAAGATAATATCGATCTTGGTTTGTATGTTCAGGATAAAATGGAATTCAAAGGACTGGTTGCGTTGGCCGGACTAAGATATGATTACTTCAATCCCAGCGGATTTGGTGATCCTGTCTTGTATCCCAATGATTTCTCGAATCCTTTCTCATTAGTCGATACAAACGGAGTTCCTATCCTGACCGATCCTCAGGAAGCCAAACCGACCCATCAGGTTTCACCTCGTTTCGGTATCTCATATCCGATTACAGATCGTGATAAACTGATGTTCACTTACGGCCATTATTTCCAGCGTCCGGATTCTTATTATCTTTATCGTAACCTAATGTACGATGACCTGACAACAACTGGTAACTATGTGGGTAATCCTTCATTGAAACCCGAAAAAACGGTTTCATATGATATCTCTTTGGAGCATTTGTTTTCACCAACATTAAAAGTATCTGTGACAGGTTATTATAAAGATGTAACCAACCTGATGAACTACCAGAAATATGTATTCATTAATTCTCCCAATGACGGTAATATCTATGTGAATGCCGATTATGCCAACATCAAGGGTGTTGAATTCGCAATGTATAAAGCACTGACAGATTTTTGGGGTGCATCCATCAATTACACTTTCTCCACAGCGCAAGGTCGTCTGTACAATGATTACAACGCACCGCTTTTCGGAGAAGACCAGAAGATGTTCCCATTAGGCTATGATCAGACTCATACGATCAATGCGAATGTAACTCTAAAAACACCGGCCCACTTGTCTCCTTTCCTGAGAAATTGGCGTGCTAATTTTCAGGTCGATATTAACAGTGGCTTGCCCTATTCCTCATACGGAACAGGTCAGACCTATGATCTTCGTTTGCCTTGGAAGTATAATCTAGATATGCGTATTAATCGTCGCATCAAGATGGGACAGGTCAAAATGGATATTTTCGTAGATGTTTTCAATGTTCTTAATTCCATGTATGTGTCTTATATTGGCTCCTCACAGTTTTACAACTTAAGAGAAGATGCAGCCATTATTGGACAGGATGTTGATTACTCATATATTTATAACCCAGAAGTCTATAACGATCCCCGTCAATTCCGTGCCGGTGTATCTGTACAATTCTAATGATAAAGGAGAAGTTGATGAGAATAAATAAAACTAAGATCCTAGTATTCTGTTTGCTGCTTCTTTCGTTAAGCATTTTACCGGCGCAAAATCCGGTAGTGAGCTACGACAGTTTTGTGCACAGGATTGGAATGCTGTGGAACAATATTACAAACCACGGAGAGATCGGTGACGATTCCTATACCGCTCCGGCACCTTCATGCGAATGGCCTGCCGGTTCAGGTAATTCCTATTTATATTCGGGCTGTTTATGGCTATCAGCTGGATATAAAGATGGTGAGGAAATAAAATATAGCGTATTAAACGAACGTGACGGAGAATATGCACCTATTGATAGTATCGAAGTTAAAATTCCTGGAGAACGATCCGAACAGGACACATATACCAGTTATTGGGATATCGCAGGTGTTCAGGCAAAAGATCCCGATCCATTGGGTTTAATCATCAAAGAAAGAACCTATGCGTGGAGCAACCCTCTGGCAGACGATTTCATCATTGTAGAATACACTATCAAGAACGTTGGACTAATTGATACAGCTGATAACTATGTCCCTGATCTCAAGCGTGATTTATATGATTTTACATTCACTATCCGCTGGGATGGTGATGTTGCAAAACGCGCCGACTGGCCGGTAGAAGATCAACGTGTAAATCAGGATGACCATGCCTTAAGCAATGCAAATGCGGAATTTACAATAACTAATGCAAAAGATCCGATATATAATGAAACATATGTAGGTTGGGATTGGGTAAAATTAGTTCCATATATGCGCCGTCAGGCGGAACGTGAACCTTTTATGCTGGATTCACTGAAGTCTTTTCCACTGGATTCCATGAATACTTTTATGTGGGACGGTGACAACCTGATCGTTGATGCTGAAGATTGGGGATTAGATACATCTTTGTTGGATCCAAGATTTTTTGATTTTAATTACTTAGACGACGATTTTGGTAACCCGGATGTTGACGGTTCTTTCAACTCAGCCGGATTTCTCGGGTGGCGCTTTTTGAAAGCGACCAAACCTATGCCGCCTAAATCCTATGTAACATGTACCATTAGTGACGATCCGCAGACTGATGCGGCACGTTGGAACGATTATATCAATGTGAATGAATTTTATAATGTTTTGCAAGCTACAAATCAGGATTATACACAATGGATCACAAAGTCAGGAGTCCCAGGTTATTTAAATCCGCAAGATTATCGAGCAATAACTTCTTATGGTTCTATTGATACTTTAAAGTCAGGTGATTCGGTCGTTGTGACAATCGCCTACGGTGTGGGCGGTGATCAGGTCAATGGTGGTATTTATTCTTTGATCGAATTCAATAAGATCATGCTAATGGCCCAGTATATTGTCGATAATGACTATGACGTTGATTTTGATGCTATCATGGCTCCTCCGGTTGACTTTGAATTGAGTGAAGCTAGCGAAGAAGGCGAATACAAAGGTGTTGATATTAGTTGGGATGATCTTCCCGAAGCACATGGTAAATTCGGTGGCTACCGCGTAATCCGTTCGAATGAAAAGATGCCGAATGGTTCCTTTGTTTGGGAGACACTGGCGGAATACGAAGTTGGAACAGACACTTGGCCTCCATCGGCAGATATGGGCGGGAACAACATCTATGCTTATCGTGATACAACGGTAAAGTTTGGATTTGATTATTATTATTGTGTCCAAACTATTTCAATAAATGTCCCGGGTTACGGGAGTATTTCCACATCCGAAGCCCTTTTTAAGGCCATGACCCCTACATCGGCTCCGGCTTTGACACTTGATAACGTGAAAGTTGTTCCGAATCCTTATATTGGTTCCGCGGTATGGAATAACCCCATCCCAAGTTTGGGAACATCGCCTTGGGAACATCAACTGATGTTCCTTAACCTGACGGCAGATGCGATAGTTCGGATCTATACTTTAGATGGTGATTATATTGCAGAGGTGAAAGCATCTGACGACAGGATAACCGGTCCTTATGAAACTGTTCCCGAGAAAAGTGGTGGAACGGCGATCTGGAATCTGGTTACCCGTAATAATCAGGATGCTGCGCCGGGAGTTTATATCTATACGGTATCTTCGGCGACAGGTGGCAAAACAACCGGTAAATTCGTCATAATTCGATAAGGCAGGAGACAACAATGAAAAAAAATATCATATTATTACTGTTGGTCGCATTCAGCCTTATGGGCTATGCGGAACCCTTTGCTCCGGTCGGAACTTCGACCGGCCAGTTCCTGACCATTGGGGTCGGGGGCAGGGAAGTGGCGATGGGTGAGGCTGTCACTGCACTTACAAGCGGCTCCGGATCTGTTTTCTGGAATCCCGCAGGATTGGTGGATGGCAATTCGAACGATATATACGCCGCTTATAATCAATGGCCGGCAGGTATCCATGTAGGTGCTTTATCCTATGCTTATGTGAATCCAAAGATCGGTACATTTTCCATAAACGCGAAATACGTCAATTTTGGTGAAATGGAAATAACCACCGTTGAAAACCCGAATGGAACCGGTTCTATGCTTAATATGAGCAACTATGCGATCGGTTTGAGTTACGGACGTTATTTGACCGATAAAGTATCCATGGGTTTGACAGGCAAACTGGTCAATGAACGCTATGGCGCAAATGGTTATACGACCGTTGCATGGGATGTAGGGTTGATGTATCGTGCCGATTTTCGAAATTTTAAGATCGGAATGAGTATCCTGAACTTCTCGAATATGGTACAATTTAGCGGAAGCTATATTGATTACAGCAACTCTGATTCGTACCTTACAGGAAATGAACTTGAATTCGAAAAATGGTCACTGCCGATGACCTTCCGTTTTGGAGCTGTCATTGACGTTTATAACAAAGGAGCGAACAAGGTTATCGCGGCTGTGGATATGGTACATCCCAACGATAATGTTGAGCAATATAATATCGGAGTGGAATACGCTTACGATAGTATGATCTTCGTTCGCACCGGATACAGACTAAGTGCTTACGAGGGTGGATTTAGTGCCGGTTTCGGTTTTAAATGGAACATGCTAAATATTGACTATGCATTGTCAAGCTTGGGTAACCTGGGTGTTACCAATCGTTTATCAATTGGATTTAATATATAGTTGTGAACTAACAATAGAAAAGGAGAAAACGATGAAGAATTTGCTAAGAACAGCATTAATACTAACCTTGATCAGTACCGTTGCTTTTGGGATGATCCCACGCGTAGCAGTAATTCCTGTGCCAGAGGATTCTCTGAACAACGGTGGGGTTGGAAACATGATCGCCGGTCAGGATATTGATGGTGACGGCGCAAAGGAAATCTACCTTGTAAATGACAATTGGAAAGATGGTGAATCAGAACTCGTTCCCAGGATATATAAACTTGAACGGGAAGTGGGTGACACCATGTATAACATCGTCTGGTCAGCAACTCCACAGGATTACCAATCGGGTATTATTCAGAATACATGGCCAACTTTCGCGATCACAGATCTTGATGATGACGGTAAAATGGAATTGACCTGGGGTATTGTGAATTTCACGAATGCTACAAATACAAATCCATATCGTATTTGGGTCTACGAACATGCCGGTGGAGATAATTTTGGTGTTTATGATGAAACAAGCGGGAAATGGATGCCAAACAGCGTATGGGATATCGCTGATGCGAACATTCGTCCCTTTTCCTGGGAAATTTATGATATAAACGACGATGGTATTGATGAGATCATATTTGCCGGACGAACACCCGATATGCGTATTGGTATCTGTTCGGTTGACAATATTCCTGATGATGGTGACAGTAGTGAAACGTGGTTCATGGAGTACTCATCTGCCGATATTACAAATTATGGTGGTGATAATAAATGGGATGTTGCCATAATCGGTAACACTGCATATCTATTTGATGAAGCTGTAATATCAAAAGTTACCTGTGATAATTTTAATTACACTTATACGGAATTAAGTCCACTTCCCGGAGGATTATCACGTGATGCAGCCCAGGTTTGTGATGTAAATGGAGACGAAGTGTTTGAAATTATCACTGCTGAATATAAATACGGAGCAGATACAAGAAATATATGGTTGTTGCAGGAGGATAGTGATACACTCAAGCGGACACCGCTCTTTGATATCTATGGTGAAGATTACTTGGATGGCGGTAATATTGTTGGAGGTGATCAGGGTGATATTGATGGTGACGGAAATGTCGATTTTATTTTCGGATCCAATGCTTCCGGATATCCTAACGGGATGATATTTCGGGTAGAATACCTAGGTAGTGGTGATATTACTGATCCTCTAAATTGGGAGCTTACCATTGCTGACACATCTGTTGGAGAATATTCAAATATTACAACAGGGATGTGGAGTATTGTTGATGTTGCCAATGTGGATGATGACAGTGCTGACGAAATTATTTTCACTTCTTCAACACCTTATACTGAATCAGATCCCAACGTATCATTCCCCATTTATATTCTTGATACAGGTGATTACACAACAGATGTAAAATATATTCTCGAACCTACTTCTTTTGAATTAGGTAAAGCATATCCTAACCCCTTCAATCCCGCAACGATTATTCCGTTCACGCTGGAAAAATCGGGTATGGTAACACTGATAGTCTTTAACGTTAAAGGTGAACGCGTTTCAACGCTGATCTCTAATGATCGCATGGAATCCGGACATCATAATGTTATGTTCGATGCCAGTGATCTTGCTTCAGGTGTTTATGTATATCAATTAAAGGTTGATAATACCATGCGCGCCGCTAAAATGGTACTGAACAAGTAAAATATAATTACAGCAACTATATTAAGCCCCGCTATCGTTTGATGGTGGGGCTTTTTTATACTGAATTGAATCATGAATCATGAACATTCGAGCAATTGACTAATCGAAGTTAAATCGATAGACGCGCTCGCGGATCATCCTGAACTTGTTTCAGCCCCGAAGGGGTCCCGTAGGGAGACCTCCGCGAGCATTGTATCACTGAAAATTATTTCGATACTATAAATACATACTGAATAATGAATTATGGACATTCGAAGTTAAAATTGAATGTTCGATTGTTCTGTATTCGATATCGTTAAGACCTTCCGACTGGCGTTCGAACGTAGAGAGTATCGCAGGATGGTCGGAAAAGAATGAAGAGGAGAGTGGAAGAACGGGAGAAGAGGAAACAAAAGGCATTAAACGTAAGACGTCTGCCTGCCGAAGGCTGTGCCTCGGCGCAGGCTGGTGAGATGTAAAGACGAGATGCATAGTATCTCTACACCTAATAACAACTAAACGAATCGACAATTAGACTCTTGCCATTTCGACTATTTTTCGACCAGCCAGCACCCATTCGCCAACTGCTGAATGGTCGAGCTGGCAGGTCTTTTCAACCATCAACCATCAACCATCAACCATCAACTTTTTCATCCCAATATCCACTTTTGCCTTTTTACTTACAAAAAATAAAGCCCTCCACCGGGGAGGTGAAGGGCTTCTCTCAAAAAGAGGTAGAGGGTTTTTATCTGTGCTTAAAGAATTTTCTTACATAAGCCGGGACATTCATATTATCTTTTTGTGTTTCATCTAA